>Ga0209504_1000048_pt1 | contig 118834 bp, 139 predicted proteins | sample COGITO_mtgs_1005_FD_184791 | JGI IMG/M metagenome (GOLD analysis project Ga0209504, IMG submission 184791) | Pelagic marine microbial communities from North Sea - COGITO_mtgs_100511 (SPAdes) (version 2) | ecosystem: Environmental > Aquatic > Marine > Epipelagic ... | reverse complement strand
TTCGATTCGGAAGCGGCCGTGCAGGCCGCCTACAGCGCTGGCGAGCTGCAAGGTGACCTGGTGCTGGTGGTGCGCTTCCAAGGCCCACAAGCCAATGGCATGCCTGAGCTGCACAAACTGATGCCGCTGTTGGCCAATCTGCAGCAAGCCGGCCAGCGTGTCGCGCTGATTACCGATGGGCGCATGTCCGGCGCATCCGGGCAGGTTTCTACCGCCTTGCACGTCACGCCGGAGGCGGCGGCCGGTGGTCCTTTGGCGCGGCTGCAAGACGGTGATTGGTTGGTATTGGATGCGCAAAACGGGCTGCTGCAGGTGGAGCTGAGTGAGCAGCAACTGGCCGCGCGGCCATTGGCGTCTGCCAGTGCCGAGCTGGAATTGGGCTATGGTCTGGAAATGTTCGCCGCCCAGCGCCGTCTGGTTGGCTCGGCTGAGCAGGGCGCCAGCAGCCTGTTTGAAGACTGAACGCGATGATTGAATCTTGAGAGCGGGGAGCAAGGCATGAGCCTGACGATGGATGTGGTGCTGCAACAGGCCCGCCCGGTGTTGCCGGTGTTGGTGATCGACGATATCAGCCTGGCGGTGGACCTGGCCCGTGCGCTGCACGCCGGCGGCATTCGCGTGCTGGAAGTGACCCTACGCACCCCTGGCGCGCTGGATGCCCTGGCGGCCATGCGCAAGGAATTGCCGGACCTGCTGGTGGGCGCGGGCACCCTGATTCATGCCGAGCAGTTCAGTGAGGCCCGCGATGCCGGTGCGCAGTTCGCCGTCAGCCCTGGCTGCACCGAGCGCCTGGCCGCAGCTGCGGAAGACTCCGGCTTGCCGTATTTGCCGGGGGTGATGACGCCCTCGGAAGTGCTGCTGGCGCTGGAGTACGGCTATCGCTCGCTGAAGCTGTTCCCGGCCAACGGCGCCACCAGCATCAAGATGCTCAAGAGCTTCAAGGGGCCGTTCACCGGTATTCGCTTCTGCCCAACCGGTGGGGTAACCCCGGATAACCTGCTGAGCTTTCTACGCCTGCCCAACGTGGCTTGCGTGGGCGGCACCTGGATCGCGCCAAGCAACCTGGTGCGCGCCCGCGCCTGGGATCAGATCACTCAATTGGCGGCCGAGGCCCGCGCCCTGGCCGGTAGCCTGGAGCAGCCGGCATGAGCTGGGAGCTGAGCAATCCCTTTGTCATCGATATTCAGGTTACGGCAGAGGACATTGATGGCCTCGGTCACGCCAACAACGCGGTCTACGTCAGCTGGCTGGAGCGCTGCGCCTGGCGCCATTCGCAGTTTCTCGGCCTGGACCTGGCTGAGTATCGCCGCCTCGACCGCGCCATGGCCGTACTGCGCCATGAGATCGACTACCTGGCCAGTGCCTATGAAGACCAGCAGCTGCAGATGGCCACCTGGATTGTCGAGTCCGACCAGCGCTTGAAGATGGACCGGCGCTTCCAGCTGATTCGCCCGGAGGACGGCGTGACCCTGCTGCGGGCGAAAACCACCTTTGTCTGCATCGAGCTTTCCAGCGGCAAGCCCAAGCGCATGCCGCCAGAGTTCGTCGAAGGCTATGGCGCGGCGTTGCAGCCACCTTTCCCGATGGAGCTGTGACGCACCGTCGGGCTAATGCCTGAGCGCTTCACCGCCGCGCCGCGTACACTACGCGGCGTTTTTCTATCTGCGCCCTTTTCTCGCGCGGCAAAGAATTTTCAAGAGACTGCCTATGCAAATCGCCCTGGCCCCGATGGAGGGGTTGGTCGACGAAATCCTTCGCGATGTGCTCACTCAGGTGGGCGGCATCGACTGGTGCGTGACGGAATTTATTCGGGTCACTGAGCGGGTGCTGCCCGTCAGCAGCTACGAGAAGCTCGCGCCTGAATTGTTCAGCGGCGCGCAAACGGCTGCTGGCACACCGCTGCGCGTGCAGTTTCTCGGCTCCGATCCCGCCTGCCTGGCGGATAACGCCGCCTTTGCCTGCACCCTGGGTGCGCCGGTGATCGACCTCAACTTTGGCTGCCCCGCCAAGACGGTGAACAAGTCCCGTGGCGGCGCGGTATTGCTCAAAGAGCCCGAGCTGCTGCATGCCATCGTCCGCGAGGTGCGCCGTGCGGTGCCGGCAGCGATTCCGGTGACGGCGAAAATGCGCCTGGGTTTTGATCACAAGGATTACGCCCTGGAGTGCGCCCAGGCCCTCGCAGATGGCGGCGCGGCGCAGATCGTGGTGCATGCGCGAACCAAGGTCGAAGGCTACAAGCCGCCGGCGCATTGGGAGTGGGTGGCGCGCGTGCAGGACGTGGTCAAGGTGCCGGTATTTGCCAATGGCGAGATCTGGACCCTGGATGACTGGCGGCGTTGCCGTGAGGTCAGCGGGGTTGAGGACATCATGCTCGGCCGTGGCCTGGTGGCGCGCCCGGATCTGGCCCGGCAGATCGCCGCTGCCAAGGCCGGGCAGGATGTGTTGCCTATGAGCTGGGCTGAATTGCAGCCGCTGCTGGCGGATTTCTGGCTGCAGGCGCGGCGCAAGATGTCGCCACGCTACGCACCAGGGCGGCTCAAGCAATGGCTGGCGATGCTGACGCGCAGCTATCCCGAAGCCACTGAGCTGTTCAATCTGCTGCGCCGTGAAAGCGATTGCCTGCGTATCGATGGTCTGCTTGGCATCGACTTTATCGAGCCTGAGCGTGCCGAGCAGGCGAGCGCCTGACTCTTTATCGAGCCTGAGCCTGTAGCCCGGATAAGCGCAGCGCAATCCGGGAATTCGCTAACCCGGATTGCGCCAGGGCCTGCTCTATGAATTTAGGCGGGCTACATAGTTCGTAGGGTGGATCACGCTGCACCGATCCACCATGTTCTCGACATTGGGTGGATGAAAAAGCGTCATTCACCCTACGTGCTTCGCGTTGCCACTGTGCGACTAGCGCCCACCGCTGACATCCAGCAGTGCCCCGCTGGTATAGGACGCCTGCTCGCTGGCCAGCCAGAGAATCGCTTCAGCCACCTCGCTGGCCAAACCGCCACGGCCCATGGGCACGCTCTGGCTGACCCGCGCGACCCGCTCCGGCTCGCCGCCGCTGGCGTGAATCTCGGTCTCAATCACCCCTGGGCGCACCGCGTTAACGCGAATGCCATCGACCGCGACTTCCTTGGCCAGGCCCAGAGTCATGCTGTCGATGGCGCCTTTGGCCGCTGCGTAGTCGATGTATTCCCCCGGTGCGCCGAGCCGCGCAGCCACCGATGATAAGTTGACGATAGCGCCGCCGTTGCCGCCCTGGCGGGTCGACATGCGTTTGATCGCCTCACGACTGCAGAGAAAACTGCCGAACACATTGGTGGCAAATACCCGCTGCCAGCGCGCCAGGTCCATCTGCTGCAAAGGCATCTGGGTTTCCAGGATGCCGGCGTTGTTGACCAGTACATCGAGGCGGCCAAAGTGTTGGTCGAAGCGGGCGAACAACTGCATCACCTGGTCTTCGTCGGCGACATCGGCTTGCACGGCGATGGCCTGGCCGCCTGCTTGGGTGATTTCGCTCACCAGCGCCTCGGCCACTGCCTGTTGCCGGTGGTAGTTCAGGCACAGCGCATAACCCTGGGCAGCCGCCAGCCTGGCGGTGGCGGCGCCAATACCGCGGCTGGCGCCGGTGATCAGCATGACCTTGCTCATCGAATTGCTTCCTGTAAGAAAATTTTGCAGAGGCTTGAAATCTACCTGAGCAGCCACATTTTTAGTTATGCGGGATGCCGAAGTCGGGTTCCGCGGTTAACCACTCGCTGAATTTCAGGAGATTTAAATCATGAGCACCGCATTTTCCATGACCCCGCTGTTCCGTCAGTCCGTTGGCTTCGACCGTTTCAATGATCTGTTCGAGTCGGCCATGCGCAACGAGGCGGGTAGCAGCTATCCACCCTACAACGTCGAGAAGTATGCCGACGATCAATACCGCATCGTGGTCGCCGCGGCGGGCTTCCAGGAAGACGATCTGGAACTGCAGGTCGAGCGCGGCGTGCTGACCGTTACCGGCGGCAAGCGCGACACCAGCGCCGACAACGTCACCTATCTGTACCAGGGCATCGCTCAGCGGGCGTTCAAGTTGTCGTTCCGTTTGGCTGACCATATCGAGGTCAAGGCGGCCAGCCTGGTTAACGGTCTGCTGAATATCGACCTGGTGCGCATCGTGCCGGAAGAGGCCAAGGCCAAGCGCATTCCGATTGGGGGCAGCCGCACTGTGCTGCAGAGTTAAACAGCCACGCTGTTAGCAATAAGGGCACCTGCGGGTGCCCTTATTGTTTTACAGGGGTGCAGGTATGCGGTTGTCGTGCAGTAACTGGCGGAACTGCTCCAGCGGCACCGGCCGGCTGAACAGGTAGCCCTGATAGTGGTGGCAACCCTGCTGCTGGAGAAACTCCAGTTGATCGATCTGCTCGACGCCTTCGGCAATCATGTCCAGACCCAGGCTGCGCGCCATGGCGACGATGGCGCGGATGATTTCCGCGTCGTTGGCATCCAGGGTGGCGTCGCGCACGAAGGACTGGTCGATCTTCAGCACATCCACCGGCAGGCGCTTGAGGTAGGTCAGCGAGCTGTAGCCGGTGCCGAAATCGTCCATGGCGAACGTCACGCCAAGGCGTTTGAGGCGGTTCATCTTGGCGATGGTGTCGTCGATGTTCTGGATCACGATGCCTTCGGTGATTTCCAGCTTGAGCATATGCGGCGGCAGGTGGCTGCTGGTCAGGCTGCTCTCCACCAGTTCGACAAAGTCATTCTGGCGGAACTGCCGAGGGCTGATATTCACGCACAGGCTGAACTGAGCGGCGTTGACCATGCCCTGCTCAAGCAACTGGGCGCAGGCGTGGCAGGCTTCGGCGAGGACCCAGCCGCCGACTTCGAGAATCAGCCCGCTTTCTTCGAGCACATGGATAAACAGCGCCGGTGATTGCGCGCCCAGGGTCGGGTGCATCCAGCGCAGCAGGGCTTCGGCGCCAATGATCTGGTTGTTGCGCGCATCCACCTGGGGCTGAAAGTGCAGCTCGAACTCGCCCCGCGCCAGCGCCAGGCGCAGGTCGTTTTCCAGGCGCAGGCGTTCGCTGGCGGCTTTCTGCATGGTGTTGCGAAACAGCTGGATGCAGTTGCGCCCGGAATCCTTGGCTCGGTAGAGGGCAATATCGGCGCGTTTGAGCAGGTCTGAGGGGGTGTCGCCATGGTCGGGAATCAGGGCGATGCCGATGCTCGGGGTGACTTGCAGTTGGTGGCCGTCGAGCAGCATGGGTTCGGCCAGCAGGTGGCGCAGTTTTTCCGCCAGGGCGCGGACTTGCTGGACCACCTTCGAGCGTTTGCCTTCCAGGCCGGAAATCAGCACGACAAATTCGTCACCGCCCAGGCGCGCCACGGTGTCTTCCTGGCGCACGCTGGCTTCCAGGCGTGCGGTAACCAGCTTGAGCACCGCATCACCGACCGGGTGGCCGAGCGAATCATTGATGTGCTTGAAGTGGTCGAGGTCGATAAACAGCAGGGCGCCGCGCAGTTCGTGGCGTCTGAGCAGGGATATCTGCTGGGTCAGGCGGTCGAGCAGCAGGGCGCGGTTGGGCAGGTTGGTCAGCGAGTCGTGGTAGGCCAGGTGCTGTACCTGGGCCTGGGCTGCCTTGAGCTCGCTGATGTCGCGCGCGGTAAGCAGCAGGCAAGGCGTGTTGTTCAGTTCGATGGGCTCGACCGACACCTCGACCAGCTTGACCGTGCCGTCGCGGTGCTTGCCGTGCATTTCCATGTGGTAGACATGGCCCTCGCGCTGCAGCTTCTGCACCATCGCGTCCCGCTCAGCCAGGTCTGCCCAGACATTGAGCTCCATGGAGCTGCGGCCGATCACCTCATCCACGTGATAGCCAGTGAGGCGGCCGAAGCCTTCGTTGACTTCGATATAGCGCCCCGTATCGCGCTCGGTGATGGTGATGGCGTCGGGGCTGGAGTGGAACGCCAGGGCGAACTTTTCCTGGCTGGCCTGCAGCTCAGCCTGGGCTTTCTGCCGCTCGCTGATGTCGCGGAAGGTGGTGAGGATGCAGCGCTGGTTATTCAGCAGCATGGGCCTGGATGAAACCACGCAGGTGATCACTCGGCCCTGTTTATCGAGGTAATCGGCCACTTCGTTGTGCAGGCTTTTGTCGCGTTCGAGCTTGTCGTACAGCGCGGCCCGCACGTCGAGGTTGGCCCAGAAGTTCAGGTCAGTCATGCGCCGGCCGATGACTTCTTCGGGTTGCCAGCCGAAGGTCTGACTGAAGCTTGCGTTGATTTCCATGCCCACGCCGTCCGGCAGGGTGGTCAGAGCGACGGGGTCGGGGCTGGCCTGGAACAGGTTGGCGAATTTGGCTTCGGAGGCGGCCAGGCTCTGTTCGCGGCGCACCCGCTCGCTGATGTCGATAAGAATGCCGGCCATGCGCTCGGGCTTGCCATCGGCATCGCGGTAGAGCTTGGCGGTGCTTTCCAGGTAATGCACCTCCTTGTTGCCGTACACCGCGCGGTAGGTGACCTGGTATTCCTCGGTCAGACCCAGCGCCAGGTTGTTGAAGTGTTTGCGCATGGCGTGGCGGTCTTCCAGCGGAACAAAGCTGAAGAACTTGCGGAAATCGTCATGAAAGGGCTCGTCCGCCAGACCGTGCAGCTTTGAGGCGCGGGCCGAGCCAAACAGCATATTGCTGGGGATGTGCCAGTCCCAGGTACCGAGGTCGGCCGAGTCCAGGGCCAGATTCAGGCGCTCCTGGCTGTCGTGCAGGTCCTGTTCCTGCTGGCGTTGCTGGGTGATATCACGCAGCGACAGAACCAGGCAGGGGATACCGTCCAGGAGTATTTCGCCGCCAAACAGCAGGTTTTTGCGGATGCTGCCGTCGCGGTGGTAAAGCGGTACTTCCAGGCCGTTGAGGGTGTTGCTTTTGACCGCATCCATCATCCGTTGACGGTCTTTCAGGCAGGCCCAGATGCCCATTTCCAGCGAGGTACGGCCGAGGGTCTGTTCACTGCTCCAGCCAAATTGCCGCTCGAAACCGGCGTTGATCTCGACAAAGCGGCCGCTGGATTTCTCGGTGATGACCACGGCGTCGGGGCTGTAGTTAAAGGCATAGGCGAACTTTTCCTCGCTACTGCGCAGCGCCTGTTCGCGGGCTTGCTGGCTGGTTATGTCGCGGATAACGCCAATGACCCGTTGTTTGCCATCGGCATCCAGTTGCAGGCTGCCGCTGATTTCCAGCCAGTGCAGGCTGCCGTCTGGCCAGCGAATGCGGTGGCGAAAGGCGCGGTTGCTTGGGTTGCCAGCCAGCAGTTGTTCGAACAGGCGCAGGACGTCGGGGCGGTCTTCCTCGGGGATCAGTTCGATATAGTCGATGCGTTTTTCCAGCGGCTGCTTGGGGTCGAGGCCGAACAGGGCCTGGGCGCCGCGAGACCAGCTGACCCGGCCGCTTTCGATGTCCCAGTACCAGGTGCCCAGCTTGGCACCGTTGAGCGCACGCAATAGGCGCGGAGCATCGTTCCAGGTGCTTTCAAATTCGGCAGGGTCCAGCGCCGGGATAAACGGCAGTGGCGGACGGCGATCACTGGATTTAGCCACGACCAACGCTTCCTTTGTCTGCGTGGGTTTCCTGGCCTTTGGCTGAGCAACGGGGCTGAGTCATGCAGAAACCTTTCTTATCGTTATAAGCCCACGTTAGCCCTTAGTCGTTGGCCATTGCAAGGCCATCACGCTGGGCATCCAGCAGGTTCATAAAGGCCCGCGCAGCGTTGGAAAGGGTGCGGTCGGTGTGGCTGATATAGCCCAGCTGGCGGGTCAGCTGGATGCCCGGTAATGGCAGGCGCGCGACCTGTTCGTCGAGCATGGTGCGCGGCAGTACGCTCCAGGCCAGGCCGATGGAAACCATCATCTTGATGGTCTCCAGGTAGTTGGTGCTCATGGCGATATTCGGCGTCAGCCCCTGGGCCTCGAACAGGCGCCGCACAATATGGTGGGTAAAGGTGTTGCCACCGGGAAAAACCGCCGGGTGATGCGCCACATCGGCCAGGCTGATCGCCTTGCTGCGTGCCAGCGGATGCTCGGGGGCGGCGACGAAATCCAGCGGATCGTCCCACACGGCCACCGCATGCACCGGCTCGCGGGTTTCCGGAGCCAGGGTGATCACCGCCAGCTCGGCGCGGCCATGCAGCACCTCTTCATAGGCCACTTCGGAGTCGAGAAACTGGATATCCAGGGCGACCTGCGGGTGCGCCCGGGTAAAGGCACGCAGCAGCGGTGGCAGGCGGTGCAGGCCGATATGGTGACTGGTGGCCAGGGTCAGGCGACCGCTGATCTCGCCATTCAGGTTGGTCAGCGCACGGCGCGTATCATCGAGCACATTGAGAATCTGATAGGCCCGCGGTAACAGGGCGCGGCCGGCCTCGGTCAGGCTCACCTCGCGGCCCAGGCGATCAAACAGGCGCACACTCAGCTGCTGCTCCAGGCTGGCGATGCGTTTGCTCACCGCCGGCTGGGTCAGGTGCAGGCGTTCCGCCGCTTCGGAGAAGCTGCCCAGCTCGGCGATGGCAATAAAGGCATTGAGGGTGGCGAGATCCATACGGCTGTTCCTGGCGGTTGGCGGGGCGCGATGTGCGCCGTTTAAGCTTATTTGTATTCCATTGTGGAATGCTTTGAATGAAAAATATGAATTTGAGTAATTTAATGCAAGCCCATAGGATTACCCCATAAGCCAAAGGGCTATTTGCCCAGGCATACAAAGGGCACCTCTAAAAACGTAGGCGAGGCAGCCAGCGCAAGGCAAAAACAGGCGAAGAAGCGGAGTTTACGTGTTGTAAATGAGCATTCTGAGCCTGTTTTTAACGCCGCGATGGCAACGCAGGTAGTTTTTAAAGGTGCCCGAAAGACGTTGATGAGGAAACAGCTGATGGCCGGCAAAACGCTGTACGACAAGCTCTGGGAAATGCACGAAGTGAAGCGCCGCGACGATGGTTCGTCGCTGATCTACATCGACCGGCATATCCTCCACGAAGTGACCTCGCCCCAGGCCTTTGAGGGCTTGCGTCTGGCCAGCCGTAAGCCGTGGCGCATCGACGCCAACATCGCCACCCCGGACCACAACGTGCCGACCACCAAGGCCGAGCGTCAGGGTGGCCTGGAAGCCATTGCCGATGAAGTGTCGCGGATTCAGGTGCAAACCCTGGATGAGAACTGCGATGACTTCGGCATCCTTGAATTCAAGATGAACGACATCCGCCAGGGCATCGTTCACGTCGTTGGTCCAGAGCAGGGCGCCACCCTGCCGGGAATGACCGTGGTCTGCGGCGACTCGCACACCTCGACCCATGGCGCCTTCGGCGCACTGGCCCACGGCATCGGCACCTCCGAGGTCGAGCATGTGCTGGCGACCCAGTGCCTGGTGGCCAAGAAGATGAAGAACATGCAGGTGCTGGTCGAAGGCCAGCTGCCGTTCGGCGTCACTGCCAAAGACATCGTGCTCGCCGTGATCGGCAAGATCGGCACCGCCGGCGGTAACGGCCATGCGTTGGAGTTTGCGGGTAGCGCAATCCGCGACCTGTCGCTGGAAGGGCGCATGACCATCTGCAACATGTCCATCGAAGCCGGCGCCCGCGTGGGCCTGGTGGCGGTGGATGAGAAAACCATTGCCTACGTTGAAGGCCGTCCGTTTGCCCCGAAAGGCGCCGATTGGGCCGCCGCCGTGGCGCAGTGGCAGGATCTGGTGTCCGATGCCGATGCGCATTTCGACACTGTGGTTGAGCTGCGCGCCGAAGACATCAAACCACAGGTCAGCTGGGGTACTTCGCCGGAAATGGTGCTGGCTGTGGATCAGAACGTGCCGGACCCAGCCGCCGAAAGCGACCCGGTAAAGAAGGACTCGATCATTCGCGCGCTGAAATACATGGGTTTGCAGGCCAATCAGGCGATCACCGATATCCAGCTGGATCGCGTATTTATCGGCTCCTGCACCAACTCGCGGATCGAAGACCTGCGTGCCGCCGCTGAAGTGGCCAAGGGTCGCAAGGTCGCCAGCACCATCAAGCAGGCGATGGTGGTGCCGGGCTCCGGGCTGGTCAAAGCCCAGGCGGAGCAGGAAGGGTTGCACCACATCTTTATCGAAGCCGGTTTTGAATGGCGCGAGCCGGGCTGCTCCATGTGCCTGGCGATGAACCCGGACAAACTCGGCAGTGGCGAGCATTGCGCGTCCACCTCCAACCGCAACTTCGAAGGCCGCCAGGGTGCCGGTGGGCGTACGCATCTGGTTAGCCCGGCAATGGCTGCCGCTGCGGCGGTGACCGGCCGCTTTATCGATGTGCGCGAATTGATCCAGGCCTAAGGAACTGATGATGAAAGCTTTTACCCAACACACCGGCCTGGTCGCTCCACTGGATCGCGCCAACGTCGACACCGACCAGATCATCCCCAAGCAGTTCTTGAAGTCGATCAAACGCACGGGTTTTGGCCCGAATCTGTTCGATGAGTGGCGTTACCACGATGTCGGTCAGCCCAATCAGGACAACTCCCAGCGCCCGGTGAATCAGGAGTTCGTACTCAACTTCCCGCGCTATCAGGGCGCCAGCGTGCTGCTGGCGCGGGAGAACTTCGGTTGCGGTTCGAGCCGCGAACACGCGCCCTGGGCGTTGGAAGAGTACGGTTTCCGCACGATCATCGCGCCGAGCTTTGCCGATATCTTCTTCAACAACAGTTTCAAGAACGGCCTGCTGCCGATCATCCTTAAGGAAGACGAGGTCGACGCGCTGTTCCAGCAGGCGGAAGCCACGGTCGGCTATCAGCTGACCGTCGACCTGGCCGCGCAAACCGTGACCCGTCCGGATGGCGTGCAGTACAGCTTTGAGGTCGATGCCTTCCGCAAGCATTGCCTGCTCAATGGTCTGGACGATATCGGCCTGACCCTGCAGGACAGCGAGGCGATCAAGACCTTTGAAACCACCTATCAGCGGCGCAGCCCCTGGCTGTTCGGCGCAATCAAGTAATCAGTGGGCGAGTGCATGCGTCACTCGCCGATCAATGAGTTGAGAAAAGTATGTCCAAACAGATTCTGATTCTCCCCGGCGACGGTATCGGCCCGGAAATCATGGCCGAAGCGGTCAAGGTGCTGGAACTGGCCAATAACAAGTACAACCTGGGTTTCGAACTGAGTTTCGATGACCTCGGTGGTGCTGCTATCGACCGTTACGGCGTGCCGCTGGCCGACGAAACCCTGGCGCGCGCTAAAGCCGCTGACGCCATTCTGCTCGGCGCTGTAGGCGGCCCGAAGTGGGACGCCATCGACCCGGCGATCCGCCCGGAGCGTGGCCTGCTGAAAATTCGCTCGCAGCTGGGCCTGTTCGGCAACCTGCGTCCGGCGATTCTCTATCCGCAACTGGCCGATGCTTCCAGCCTCAAGCGCGAAATCGTTGCTGGCCTGGATATCCTAATCGTGCGTGAGCTGACCGGCGGCATCTATTTCGGTCAGCCGCGCGAAAGCAAAGTGCTGGAAAACGGCGAGCGCATGGCCTACGACACCCTGCCGTACAGCGAGAGTGAAATCCGTCGTATCGCCCGCGTCGGTTTCGACATGGCCCGTGTGCGCGGCAAGAAGCTCTGCTCGGTGGACAAAGCCAACGTGCTGGCTTCCAGCCAACTGTGGCGTGCCGTGGTCATTGAAGTGGCCAAGGACTACCCGGACGTTGAACTGAGCCATATGTACGTCGACAACGCTGCCATGCAGCTGGTGCGCGCACCGAAGCAGTTCGACGTGATGGTCACCGACAATATGTTCGGTGACATCCTCTCGGATGAAGCCTCGATGCTCACCGGCTCCATTGGCATGTTGCCGTCGGCGTCGCTTGATGCCAACAACAAGGGCATGTACGAGCCATGCCACGGCAGCGCGCCGGATATCGCCGGGCAGGGCATTGCCAACCCGTTGGCGACCATTCTGTCGGTGTCGATGATGCTGCGTTACAGCTTCAATCAGACTGCAGCGGCCGATGCCATCGAACTGGCTGTGAGCAAGGTGCTGGATCAGGGCCTGCGCACTGGTGATATCCATAGCGCCGGTACGACCAAGGTCGGCACCGCGGCAATGGGTGATGCGGTAGTCGAAGCGCTGCGTAGTCTGTAATCTTCCTGGCCCGCCGGAGGTCTCCGGTGGTCAGCTTATATAGGTGTAGTGGTTATGAAACGTGTAGGTCTGATCGGTTGGCGCGGCATGGTTGGTTCCGTGCTGATGCAACGCATGCTGGAAGAACAGGATTTCGATTTGATCGAACCGGTGTTCTTCACCACCTCCAATGTCGGCGGCCAAGGCCCGGCGATTGGCAAGGAAACGGCGCCCTTGAAGGACGCCTACAGCATCGACGAGCTGAAAAGCTTGGACGTGATCCTGACCTGCCAGGGCGGCGACTACACCAACGAAGTATTCCCCAAGCTGCGCGAAGCCGGCTGGCAGGGTTACTGGATCGATGCCGCCTCGTCGCTGCGTATGGATGACAGTTCGGTCATCGTGCTTGATCCGGTCAACCGCAAGGTGATCGATCAGCAGCTCGATGCCGGCACCAAGAACTACATCGGCGGTAACTGCACTGTCAGCCTGATGCTGATGGCCCTAGGTGGTCTGTACGAAGCTGGTCTGGTCGAGTGGATGAGTGCCATGACCTATCAGGCGGCATCCGGCGCTGGCGCGCAGAATATGCGTGAGCTGATCAAACAAATGGGCGCGATCAACGCCTCGGTAGCCGATGAGCTGGCCGATCCAGCCAGCGCCATTCTGGATATTGACCGTAAAGTGGCCGAAGCCATGCGCGGTGAGTCGTTCCCGGTCGACAATTTCGGCGTGCCGCTGGCCGGCAGCCTGATTCCTTACATCGATAAGGAACTGCCAAACGGCCAGAGCCGTGAAGAGTGGAAAGGCCAGGCGGAAACCAACAAGATCCTCGGTCGCTTCAAGAACCCGATCCCGGTCGACGGTCTGTGTGTGCGCATCGGCGCCATGCGTTGCCACAGCCAGGCGCTGACCATCAAGCTGAACAAGGATGTGCCGCTGTCGGACATCGAAGGTCTGATCAGCCAGCACAACCCTTGGGTCAAGCTGGTGCCCAACCAGCGAGAAGCGAGCATTCGCGAGCTGGGCCCGACTGCTGTAACAGGTACCCTGAGTGTGCCGGTTGGTCGTCTACGCAAACTCAATATGGGTTCGCAGTACCTCGGCGCGTTCACTGTCGGCGATCAGCTGCTGTGGGGCGCGGCCGAGCCGCTGCGGCGCATGCTGCGCATCCTGCTGGAGCGTTGATCGCGCTGCGCTGATACGCAAACAGGCTGTCTAAAAGGAGCGGGCTGTTGGACGTTCGAGTCAAATCGAGCGCTCAGCAGTCCGCTCCTTTGCATTTGGCCAGTGCGGCTATACAGTGCTGGGCTTATTTCTTCGAGCCTTGTCATGACCCGTACCTTCGATATTGCCGTCATTGGCGCCACCGGCAGCGTTGGCGAAACCCTGGTGCAGCTGCTGGAGGAGCGCGAGTTCCCGGTGGCTAATCTGCATCTGGTGGCCAGCGGTGAGTCGGCCGGGCGCTCCCTGTCCTACAAGGGCAAGAACCTGCGCGTACGTGATCTGGAAACCTTCGACTTTGCCAGTGTGCGACTGGTGTTCTTGGCTGCCGGTAGCAAGGTGACGCAAAAATATGCAGCCCAGGCCGCTGCGGCGGGCTGTGCAGTGATTGATCTGGCCAGCGGTTTGCCTGCTGCGCAGGCGCCACGGCTGATCCCTGAGGTCAACCCCGCTGTATTGGCAAACCTGACCGCGCCCTATCTGTTGACCAGCCCAAGTGCTCCGGGTATTGCATTGGCCGCTGTGCTGGCAGCGTTGCCTGAGCAAGTCAGCATTCAGCGGGTGACTGTGACGGCCTGCCTGGCGGTTTCCAGTCGCGGGCGGGAAGGGGTGTCCGAGTTGGCGCGGCAAACCGCCGAGCTGCTCAATGGCCGAGCATTCGAGCCGCAGCTGTTTGATCGGCAAATGGCGTTTAATCTGCTGGCACAGGTCGAGCAGACCGACAGTGCAGGGCACGCTGCGCTGGAGCGGCAGATTGCCGCCGAACTCAAGGAGTTGCTGGGATTGCCTGAGTTGCAGGTTGCGGTGACTTGCATCCAGGTTCCGGTGTTTTTTGGTGACAGTCTGAGCGTTTCACTGCAGACCGAAGCGGCCATCGATCTTAAGCAAGTGTATGCCGCGCTGGACGCCGCACCGGCTCTGGAACTGGTGGAATTGGACGATTACCCGACCGTAGTCAGCGACGCCGTCGGCCAAGATGTGGTCTATGTTGGCCGGGTGCGTGCAGGTTTGAGTGATCCAGCCGAACTCAATTTGTGGATTGCGTCTGATAACGTGAGAAAAGGCGCGGCGCTAAATGCTGTGCAATTAGCCGAGTTGTTGATAAAACACTATCTGTAAAAGATACTTACCTAGAAATTTGAAGAATCTTTCGAGCTTGGCAATACTGGCTGAGTTGATTGCTGATTGGGGTTGCGCCTTCGGGTGTGGCAGGCAGCAATTTTCAACATCCTCTCGCTGGTCGAGAAAAAAAGATAAAACAAGGGATAACGCTATGGTTCGGGTTCGCAAACTGGTGCTGGCAATCGCAGCTGCTTCGGCGCTGTCATCCGGTATGGCGCACGCGCTGGGGCTGGGTGAAGTGACCCTGCAATCGGCGCTCAATCAGCCGCTAGTGGCTGAGATTGAGTTGCTGGAGGTGCGTGACCTGGCTTCCAATGAAGTTATACCGACCTTGGCGTCCCCGGAAGCATTCAATAAAGCCGGCGTTGATCGTCAGTTCTTCCTGACTGACCTGAAATTCACCCCGGTGCTCAAGCCCAATGGCAAAAGCGTCATTCGGGTGACCTCCAGCAAACCCATGCGTGAGCCTTACCTGAACTTCCTGGTTGAAGTGCTCTGGCCGAATGGCCGTTTGCTGCGTGAGTACACCCTGTTGCTTGATCCGCCGCTGTATACCCCGCAAAGCGTTATTCCTGCCGCCGCGCAGATGCCTGTAGCTGCGCCCGCGCCTGCTCCACGTGTGCAAGCTCCGGCCCCTGCGCCGCGCCCAGTAACTGCTGCAGCTCAACCAGCAGCGCCTGTGGCTCCGGCAGCACCTTCTGCGCCAGCAGCCAAGCCGCTGCAAGGCAATGAATACAAAACCACCGCCAACGACACCTTGTGGGAAATTGCCCAGCGTGCGCGTGCCGGCGGCAGCGTGCATCAGGCCATGCTGGCGATTCAGGATCTGAACCCCGACGCCTTTATCGGCGGCAATATCAACCGCCTGAAAAGCGGTCAGGTGCTGCGCCTGCCGGATGAACAGCAGGTCAAGAGCCGTGCTCAGGGCGAAGCCCTGGCTCAGGTTACCGAACAGAATACCGCCTGGCGTGAAGGGCGTACTGTCGCCGCCAGCGCCCGTCAACTGGATGCCACCAAACGCACCAGCGCCGCCGCGACTCCAGCCAAAGTTGAAACCGGCGACAGTCTAAAACTGGTTGCTGCTGATAGCGGCAAAGCCACTGCCGGCAGCGACAAGGGCGCAGCTGACAGCAAGGCACTAACTGACAAATTGGCCGTGACCCAGGAAAGCCTGGATTCCAGCCGTCGTGAAAACGATGAGCTGAAAGGCCGCATGACAGATCTGCAGAGCCAGCTCGACAAACTGCAGCGCCTGATCCAGTTGAAAGACGACCAGATGGCCAAACTGCAGGCTGATCTTGCTGCGCAAGGTCAGGCGCCAGCCGTTGCACCTGTCGTCCCAGCAACCCCTGTAGCTGAAACCCCGGCTGCTCCAGTTGAGCCGGCCCCTGAAGCTGCGCCACAAGATCCAGCTGCAGCGACTCCTGTAGTGCCTGCAGCAACTGGCGAGACGGATTTTAATTACAGCGAAGAGCCTGCTGCCCAACCAGAAGCTGTTGCGCCAGTAGCGGCGCCTGAGCCGGCCCCGATTGCTGCTCCCGAGCCAGCTCCGGTAACGCCCGTTGCTCCGGTTGTCGAAGCACCGGTAGTGGCCGAGCCGCAAGCTGAAAGCAGCACTATCGATGACCTGCTGGCCAACCCGATGTTGCTGGGCGCCGCTGGTGGCGGTGCGCTGTTGATATTGCTGGTTGCGCTGATGATGCTGTCGCGCCGCAATGCGCTGAAAGAAGCCGAGCTGCAGGAAAGCCTGGCCGCAGATGATGGTTCGTCCGATTTGGGCGCTGGCCTGGATCTGCCGGATGACAGCTTTGCCGGTATGGCGGACGATCTGGATGGTCAGCAAGCGGATCTGCCAAGCGAAGAGCGCGTGACTGCGCAAACCGGTGATGCGCTGGGCGAGGCGGATATCTACATCGCCTATGGTCGCTTCCCTCAGGCTGCTGAACTGCTGCAAGGCGCCATCAATGATGAGCCGCAGCGCAGCGATCTGCGTCTGAAGTTGATGGAGGTCTATGCCGAGATGGGTGACCGCAATGGTTTCGCCCGCCAGGACAACGAACTGCGTGAAATTGGTGGCAGTGCTGCCGAGCTTGATCAGATCAAGGCCCGTTACCCAGCCATGGCCGTTGCGGCCGGTGCGGGCTTTGCTGCCGCGGCTGCTGCTGAAGAAAATCTGGACAGCTTCAGCCTGGACGATCTGGCCCTGGACGAGCCGAGCCCGAAAGCCGCTACTGGCGATCAGGATGATGCATTCGATCTGAGCCTGGATGATCTTGAGTCCGAGCTGGATCGCGATCTGCAAGCTGCTGGTAACAACGCTTCGCTGGATGATCTGGATAGCTTGTCACTGGATGACGACCTGGACTTCAGCTCGCCAGTTGAGCAAGCCGATAACAAAGACGATGACCTGGGTTTTGACCTGAGCCTGGCTGATAGCGGCGATAGCGGTCTTGACCTGAGTGGTGATCTGGCTGACTTCAGCCTGGATCTGGATACTCCAGCCAAGCCTGCGGCAGCCGCTGAAGATGATTTCCTGCTGAGTCTGGATGATGAACCAAGTGCAGCGCCGGTTGTGGCGGAGCCAGGTTTTGATCTGCCGAGTGAGCAAGCGGGCGGTGATTTCGATCTGTCGGCTGATTTCGATCTGTCGCTGAATGATGAAGCACCTGCGCAGCCATCCAGCGACAGCTTCGCTGCTCAGCTGGATGAAGTCAGCGCTGAGTTGGATCTGTTGTCGGATGACCTGGATCAGCCTGTGGATCTGGAAGTGCCGGCAAATGCTGCTTCGTCCAGCATGGATAATGACGATGACTTCGACTTCCTCTCGGGTACCGACGAGACGGCAACCAAGCTCGACCTGGCTCGCGCCTACATCGACATGGGTGATACCGAAGGTGCTCGCGATATCCTCGATGAAGTCATCACTGAAGGTAACGAAGGTCAGCAAAATGAAGCGCGTGAGCTGATCGCTAAATTGGTCTGATACATGTCTGATGGTCTTACTACAACGGCAGCCGATTCGGCTGCCGTTGGCGTTTGCGAGGCCCAGTAATTACGCTGCTTTGCACCACGCTATTTCCGCAACCTTTCGATCAGTTTCCGCAACTACCCACCTATTTGACCGGGTTTACCACCTTCCCAACACGGCGGTATACGCGCTGGGTCATGCCCTGAGTGGTGTGGCCAAGTAGGTCAGAGGCATCTTCCAGGCTCACAATTTCCGATGCCGCCTTGGGGCGAATGTCGCGGAACTGGAACTGCATGATGGCCGCTGCCAGGTCGGGGTCTTTGTTGGCCATCGCCTTGGCAGCAGCCCGTTTCCTCGCCGGCTCAAACCGAAGCCGCAGCATGTTCTCCGTCAATTGGGCGCCGTTCTCGTTGGTGATCAGGTGCGGTCGGTTGCGGTCGAGTTGATCGAGCAGGCGACCAAGGCCTGTGCGTAGCCCATCGATGTGCAGCCGGATGCGCAGCTTGGTCGAGGTCTTGCCCTGGCCCACCATTAAGAAATCATCGCCTACGTCAGCCCAGCGCATCTTGCGCACGTCCGCCGGCCGCTGCCCGGTGAGATAGGCAATATCCATGGCCAGGCGCAGGTCTTTCGGTGCCTCGAGGTATAGCGCCTGCCAAACCTCGTCGGTGACATACACGTCGCGCGGCTCTTCCTTGTTGCGCCTGACGCCCCGCGTGGGGTTCTCTTTGTTGTAGATGCCCCATTCCCTGGCCATGTTGAACGCATGGGAGAGCAGGGCAATCTCCCGGTTTGCCCGCACTGGTGCCGTCCTGGCATCGCGGTACTGGGCGATAATCTGCGGGGTGATGGCATCCATCGGCGCACTGTCGAACGCCTTGTACAGCTGCGTCAGGCACTTGCGGTTATCGTTCTGCGTCTTCACGCCCTTACCTGGGATCACGTCCCTGTCATAACGCCGCAGCAGATCGCCAACTGTCTTGGCTGCCAGCGGCACCTGCTTGCGCTCCAGCTGCGCCCACTTCACCCGCGCCTCATCGGCGTCAGTCCCCAGCGGTATCTCCTTTCGCTTCCCTGCATCATCCCGCCCGGCGTAGTAGTAGCCGATCCATTCCTCGCCTGACTTCAGCTTGCGCACCCGCCGGATCATCCGTGGCGGCAGGTCGCGGTTAGCGGGTTTCTTCGGGCGCATGCTTTACCCCACGCGAGACAAGTCCAGCGACCAGGGCTCGGCCACTGCGTTTGTGGTTGATGGTTTCACGCCGGCCAGCTTGAGGCGGGCGTATACCCGGCCAACAACAGGGCGATTGGCCCCGCTGGTGACGAACTCCCAGCCTTTCAGCTTGAGCCAGGCGATTTGTTTGGAGGGTAGACGATAGCCGGTGATCGCAACCAGCTCGTCGTCTTCCAGGGTTTCGGTCTGGTGACCGATTTGCTCTGCTGCGCTCATGGATACCTCTCTACCCCTATGCCGGGGAGGGTGGGAAGGGGTTAGGCTGCTTTGCTCTGGCTGGTGTGGGCGTTGCGACGGTTAGCCATCTGCGCCTGCAGGCGGTATGTGTGGAAGCGCCGGCCATCGGTGGTGATGATTTCCGGTGCCAGGTTGGCCAGGTCTTCTTCCAGCATGCCGAAGTAGAAGAGACATTCGCCGTCGCCGGCCCACTCAGGCTGAGCAGTTGCCCAATCGCGAGCATCCGCACAGCCAAGGCAGGTCTTGAACGAATCCATGGAGCCTTCCCAGCTTCCTGATGTGAGCTGATATTCCTGGCCAGGCTGGATATGGCCACGGCATTCGCAGCACACATGCTGCTTTTTGGCCGTGCGTGTGCTGACAGCTTGAAAATCAGGCATGGCAATACCTCTCCACCGGCATGGCCGGCACAGTTGATTGGGGTTTGATCGGGGTTAGGGTTGGAGTGCTGCGATTCTTGCGACAGCCAGGTCGTACAGGGCGCACTCTGCGCAGGGCTTGCCAGCCAGGTCGCCGTTGTCGCTATCCCATATGCCCGGGATTGAGTGGCCGTGATTCGGCGAGCCGGAGCGGCCACGGTTCTTGCGCCCGACAATCTCGACCAGGCCGCGCAGCAACTCGACCAGTTCAGGGTCGACCATTTGCGCGGGCTCACGAAAATTGTCTGGCGCAACGACCTGTGGATTTCCTTGCGTGAAAGCCTGGACTAGCGACTTGATATTCTCGTCACTGAACGGCGGGTCTTGCGCGTACTCGTATTGGCGGTACGCCGCCTCGACCACCATTCGCTGCGGTAGGCCAGCGGAGAAAGTACCGGCGCCTACCTTGGCTGGACGCTCAAGTACCGGCTCTGCCACTTGGTCGGCTGGGTGGGTGTAGAGCGCCCTGAATTTCTCCGGGCAGCTGCCCAGTATGCCAAGGTCAAAGTCAACCTTGTCTATCCTGTCCCAGTTCCCGTATCGCGATAGCTGCTGATACTCCGCAACAGCCTCGCCCACTTGGCTGGCCTTGGCGCGCAGCGCTGCTATTTCAGCTCGCAGCTCGCGCACCCGCTCATGCTCAGCCATGAACCGCTCGCCGCTCACGTATCCTTCCGGCGCTCCGCATTCGGCGCACGCTTTCAGTTCTTCGGCCATCGTTATGTACTCCGCTGCTGGTTGATTGCATAAGCGGCGGTGTTCTCGTCGCCCGTTTCCTTGTGAGCAAGGTTGCCGCGCTGATTGGTGATGAACATTCCTTTCGGCAGGAACAGCCTCGGGAACTTGTCGTGCCAGCTTCCAATATCCGGGTCGCACGCAGAGCAGAGAGCCCAAGGCTGAGGCTCTACGCCTCGCCAGTCACCCTCAACACGCGACCAAAAATTGCAGGTCGCTGTGTTCTCCCGGCAACCGCATTCGTAGCACTGAAACAGGCTCATGGCTGCACAACTCCCACCATTTGCCCGCTCAGCTGGGCGGTTTCTTTCATGTCGGCGATAAGCGCAGCCGCGTGCTCGCTTGAAATCGCGTACAGGTAGCTGCTGAACGTGCCGTCCGGGGTTGTGAAGTCGAACGTGAAGAGGTGCCATGTCCGGCCATCAACCCCGCAGCTCATTGGCAACTCGATCTGCTTCTTCAAGTTCATGGCAGTCGCTCCCAGGTTTCGGTGTTGTTGAGGTCTTCCCGCTTGGCGTAGAAGCTGCGGCCGTCTATGCCCTGCAATTCGCAGGTTCCGGCTACTTCGAAGATCACGCAGCCTCGCCGGCCGCTGGGTTTGTGCAGCCAGCGTTCAAGCTGTCGGTTGATGCGCTGCACTTGGGCGCTGTCGGTCATGCAGCCTGACATTGCAATGCCTCCTGAATGGCTGATGCGTTGATGATGGCGATGCCAACCTGCTGCGCCGTGTAGCGCTCAAGCGTGGCGCCGCGGCTATCAATCCAGCCAGGCAGCAGGGCAACGACTTCGCAGGTGAGCATCTGGCGCAGGGCGATTCGCAGATATGCCTCCCAGGTGCCGCACTCTGGCGCCGGGTTCTCGGCTGGGTTCTCGACGTGGTAACCCAGCGCCCGCAGCCTGGCTGCTTCTGCGTTGAAGGCTGGGTAGTTGAACTCGGGAATGCCGGTCATTGGCCCGGCAAGGTAGATGCGGCGCATGGGTTACTCCTTGAGGCAGGACATGGAAGCCAGGCCGCGCTCGATGTTTACGACACAGAGCAGGTCATCGGTCGTGAAGCTGTATGTCTGGTCGCTCAGGCCAGTCAGGTCGGTGCCGACACGGATGCACATCAGCGTCAGCCCGATCACGATCAGGACGTTTATCAGGTGCTTCATGGGTTACTCCGGCGTGATGGGCGTGCACCGCAAGCAGCGGCATTCTTCGGCCGGCTTGCGCCAGGTGCGGCAGAAGGTGGTTGGGGTCATGCCGCGGCCTGCTGCTGCGGCTGGCGGAACACTGGTAAGGCTCCGGCCTGCTCGCGAACTGCAGTCATGGCATCTGTCGCGTAGCCCCAAATATTCCCGTCTGTGATGCGGTGTCGCTCAGGGCCGAGGTAGAAGGGACTCAGCTGCTCGCCGGTGCAGATGTAGTCGCGAAAGGCCTCGACTAGATCGCGCAACGTGCCGCCGTGGGTGAAGCCCCGCCACCTGGAGCCCCAGGTTGTCGGGTGGGTGTAGATGCGCTTGCCACTGTAGTCATCGATCCACCAGACCTTGCCACGCGCGTCGACTTCGACTGAGGCATAGCGGCCACTGGCCTGGCTGTAGAAGAAGCGCCGGCCGTGGTCGGCAATAATCTTGATGGCCTGGTTTACGTGCTCAGCGCGCTGGCGCTTTTGCGATAGTTTGTTTTCGGCGGGCATGATTCACCTCTTCGGATAGGTTTTAGTCAGCGCACCATTCACTGCATGGCCGCGCTTTAGGATCAGGCGCGCCAGGGCGGCGCGGTCTTTCTGGCTGTGGCTGGCCTGGCTGAGCAGGCCGAAGTAGCTGTTGGCGGTTTCGCGCAGGTCTTCTGCTGGTGCTGCGGCGGTGCGCTTGATGGCCTGGGCCACTGAGCGCTTCCGGGTGGTACGCCGCCAGGGCTTGATGACGTGACCAACGAAGTCCACGCCGCGGGCAACTGGCTGCAGGATGGTCTTGGTCGGGTTGAGCCTCGCGCCCAGCGAGGGCAGGAACGCCTCTATCTGGGCCAGCCAGGCGTTCAGCTGTTGCGGCGACTCATGCAGCAGCACGAAGTCGTCGACGTAGCGCACGTAGTGCTTGCAGCGCAGGCGGTGTTTTACGAACTGGTCCAGGGAATCCAGGTGCACGTTGGCGAAGAACTGCGAAGACAGGTTGCCGATCGGCAAACCCAGCCGCGCAGGCTGAGCAGTCAGGCGCTTGTGCTGCGGCACCCGGTTGAACAGGTGGTTGGGGCTGCGCACCTCGTAGTCGGTGCGCGGGTCGTGCATCAGTATCTGTTCGGCCAGTGCTTGCCACCAGGGCTCAGTGATGCGCGCTGCCAACTGCTGGCGCAGCACCTGCTTGTCGATGGCGACAAAGAAGTTGGCTAGGTCGCACTTGAGGTAGAAGACCGGCTTCGCCCAGTTCTGGCTGATGCTGCGGATCTTCGATTCCAGGCGCTCAGCGGCGTACAACGTGCCGCGCCCGGGTATGCAGGCGCAACTGTCCGCTATGAAGCTGGCGTAGAAGCGCGGTGCCACATGGTTGTACAGCAGGTGGTGGACGATGCGGTCTCGGAAGTCCGCCGCCCATACCTCCCTGGCCTTGGGCCTGGTAACCACGAAGCAGATGGAGCGGCCTGGCCGGTAGGTGCCGGCAGTCAGGTCGCTGTGCAGCTTGGTGAGGTTCCGCTCTAGGTCTGCCTCGAATGCCAGCGCGCTGGCGCTGTTGCGCTTGGAGCGCCGGCAGTCGTAGTAGGCCTGGACCAGGTCGCGGAACGGGTAGGGTGCAACAGTCGAATCTGCGGACGGGGCGGACGAGACACTCGTTGTACTTGGCGTTGATGCCCTGATAGCCATCATCGAAGTTCACGTAGAAAGCGAGGTAGGCGGAGCGCTGCGACCTGTCGTGCTATCTACGTCGCCGAGCCGAAGGCAAAGCCGATCAGCCCGGTAACTGCGCGAGACCTACGCGGCCGCTTTAGACCGGCGGTATCTCGTATGCGCATGGCGGTGGCCAATTGGCCAGCGGCACGACCAGATTCAAATCGCACAGACCTGATCGCCGTGACGATCAAGTAGCGGGCGCGGTTGCGGTGTAGCGTTTCCAGGCATTGGCCTGTTTGCCGATGGAGGCGGTCAACTCAATGGCCGCCGCATGCTGCGGAACGCTGATAAAGCGCTTTTCCTTGAACAGCCTGAGCAGGAACTCAACCACCTGGATGCGCTCAACCAGTGAGCCCAGGTGCGGCTGCTTGTCTCGCGCGGCATTGGCCCTGGCAATCAGCACCATGACCTCTATGCATTCATCGCGAACCTTCGCGCCAAGCCCGGCCTTCAAGTCGCGCGGAATGTTCCGCGTGATATCGGTGGCAAGACTGAGCAGATCAAAGGCGAGTTTGTGTATCGGCAGATCCGTATGCATTGCCATCGGCTGGCTTCCATAAAGCACCGGCCGCAAGCGGCCGGATTAAATGAACGAATTAATCAATGAGCAACTCGCTGCGGACGGGGCGGACGAGACACTCGATGTACTTGGCGGTGATGCCCTGATAGCCATCATCGAAGTTCACGTAGAAAGCGTCGTAGGCGGAGCGCTGCGAGCTGCTCCAGTACCAGCGCCCCTGGAAGGCATCAGCGCCGCCATGCTTGAAGGCCTCCAGCGCGGTCTGTGCCGGCGACTCTTCGGTGTACAGGTTGCCTACCGGCAGGCTGTTGGGGTTGTCGCCGTCACGGTTCCAGCAGTAGTTCTGCTGGCCGGTTGGCTTGAAGTGGCGGTACTGCAGCTCCTGCACGTCGCGGGCCGGGATCGCCCAGTCAGTGAAGCCGCCGATATCCAGTGCCAGCACCTGCTGCGCCAGTACGCTACCGGCTGCGGCCATGGCCTCGGTATTGGCGCGGCTGTCGGTGAAGCTGTCCGCCCCTTCGATCTTCACGCCGTAATTGCCCCATTCACCTTCCAGCTCATGCTCACGGCCGGCGGTGATGTTCAGGTAGTGCTTGCCATCCTGCACAGTGATGCCCGAGAAGAAGCCGCCACCGTAGGGTGCGCCGATTTCGGGAATGGTTACCGCAGGGGCCTGCTGTTGTGCTGCTTGCATGGGTGCATCCTCTTTTTTAAGGCAACAAAAAAGGCGCTGCTGCGCCCTGAGTTACGGCTGGCCTGTCGGCCAGAATGAATTAGCAAATGATCAAATGAATGCTCTGCGGACGGGGCGGACGAGACACTCGTTGTACTTGGCGTAGATGCCCTGATAGCCATCATCGAAGTTCACGTAGAAAGCGAGGTAGGCGGAGCGCTGCGAACTCGACCAGTACCAGCGATCCTTCTTGAAGATGTCCGGCACGTTCAGCCAGCCGTGGTAAAGCTCTGCTGCAGCCGGCAGGTAGAAGTCGTAGTGACCATCGGCACTGATCACTGCAGCTATTGCCGCTGGATGATCGCCCTCGGCCAGCAACGCCTTGGTATTGGCCTGGCCGTCACGCTTGCAGATGGCGCCCGACTCTTTGCCGCGCCCGCCCCATTCGTGCTCGCCGACATCATCTGTCGCCCAGATCAGGTAATGGGCCGGCACATCGCCGTGCGCCGCAACCCCGCCGCCATTGATACCGCCCTGACCTGGCCAGTATTCACCGACTGCCGGGATGGCCTGGGCGCTCAGCGGCTGAGCTGGCGCAGAAACCTGCTGCACAACGCCAACCTGGGCCAGCGCCGCCGAGATAAAGGTGGTGGCCACAACATGGGCCGGCACGGACAGCTTGAAGCCTTCCGGGGTTTCGATCTTGATCATGTCGCGTTTCGTGCTCATGGGGAGTCCTCGCCAGTGGCGTGAATTATTGGAAGTGCGTAGGGTCTATGTTCACCACCCTCCCGCCCGAGCATCAGGCAGGGAGTGGGCGGGTAGGGTGGTTATTACTGGGCGTTGAATATGTCGAGCTGTTCGTCTGCTGCTTGCATTGGGCGATCAGTACAGCAACCAAACTATTAGCCCCGGGGAGCTGGCAGGGGTGGTTCCGACTCAATGAAACCTGTGGTTTTGGCGCCCATGCCGACAGCATTGATGAAGGCCACTTCTACCTTCGCTGACTCCACCAGCACCCCCGCTACCTGGCAGACGGCTTTTGCGCGCTCGATCTCCATGGGGTTGTCTTTGTCCTGTAGGCCTTCAAGTACGGCAAACAGGTGGTTGCGCACGTCTGTCATCTTGTTTTTCATCGATAAGGCTCCTGATTTTCCGCTCAATCTTTTTCTTTAGCTGGATGACTTCTTTCAGCTCTGGCGGGTAGCGGTGGATCGTGTTGCGCCGCATGTTCTCGGCGCGGGTAATAAGCTCTAGGTTTTCGATCTCGATGCGGGTCGTGTCGCGATCACAGAACACTACGATGTGGCCAGCAGGTATCGGCCCGTGATGCTCTTCCCAGAGGATTGCGTGACAGGCCCGCCAGCGCTGCTTGGCGGGGCCGTCTTCACGAATCTTGCGTTGTCGGATGCCATCCTTGGTGATGCGCTCGGTACCCAGCGGCTGTAGCAGCAGCGCGGCCTTGCCGTTGACTTGGCCCGGCTTGAACTGGGTATCTGCGGCCCGACCGCCTGGATTGAAGCCTTTAATGCCTTTGTTCCAGGCAGTGTGGCCTTTCTCGAAACGCGCCCCGCGACCTATATCTGCCCCGGGCTTTATGCGCCCCGCGAAGGGTCCGCTCATGAATGCCTCGCTACGCTTCAGGCCGAGACCGAATGCTTTGCCATAGATAGCGCTCTCGCTGCGGTTGAAGATGACCAGCAGCCGGTGCAGCGGGGTATCCGGGTAGAGTTCGGCGAGCAGCTTCTCTTCGGCCTTGGTCCAAGAGCGTTTAGTCGGCCGCGCCCTCCGGCCGCTGTCGAGCGCCTTATCGGCGGTTGATAAACTGGTCATAGTTGCCTCAAAGCAGTGGCAGCTGCTCGGCCTTTACCTGTTGACTCTGGCCGACCTGGCTGTATTGCGAACGCTTGTCGCCAGCAAAACCCGCCTCTACTACCTGCTGGAGCCGAGCCGTAGCACATGGCGTAGGTACCGTGGTTTTCTACGATCACGCTGTAGCCATTGATGGCGGCGCTGGATGCGATGCCTTCACGCCGACCACCAATTGGCGGAAGCTCAAGGCCTGCCATTGCCATGTATGCGTGGAAGTTATGATTTACCCAGGCGTGCATGTATTCATCCTGCTGCGGATTAGTTGGCATATTTCACATCCTCCGGCCGCGCCTTGTGTTCAGGATGGCTCCTACTGCACAACTCCTAATCGTCCTCGGTTACCGAGGCAACACCCGAGTCGAGATCTCGAAGGTCTTGGATGCTGATGGTTGTGGTGCCGTCCGTTACGGCCCACTGATTCAGCTCTAGGCTGCGGAAGGTGCCGCAAAAGTGGCGGTATGCACCGAGAGCGGCACGCCGGAATGACTTGGCAGCGACCGGCCCAATCGAGATGTCCTTACCCCCCCCCTGTGAGGGTGAGGTTAAAGGTGGCAAGGGCTGCGATACGCTTCTGCGCCGCTCGCACCGTGCTCGGCTGCAGCTCCATAAGCTCCGCCACTTCGCTGATCGACTTGCCCGCCAGGGCGTTGAAGATGTTCTGGTCGCGCTCAGGGTTACGCAGGCCGGCATAAAGTACGTTCTGCATAGCTTTCTCCAGGCAATAGCAGCCCGTTGCGCTGCTGGCGCTGGGCTTGGGTGGGTGGAAAAGTTTTACCGGAAAGGGGAAATGTTTTTCCGGTTAGGCCGCAGCCTCAGCCGCCTGTCGCGTAGCCGGGCGGTTTGGGTTATTCCAGACCTGCGCTGCGGTGGGTGCTGGCTTGAGCCGGTGCAGGGCGACGATGCGTTTCAGCTCGCAATGGTGCACATGCAGGGCCTTGGCGCAGTCGGACTGACTCATCTGGTTTATCAGCTGCGGGTATTCGCGAATGATCTTGGCCTCGCGCTCTTCCCGGCTGATGCGAATGAATGGCTTGGCCATGGCGTCGTCGGCGAAGTAGGTGCGCAGGATGCGATCGAGGCGGTCTGCGTGGCACTTGCAGAGCTGGCACAGTTGGCGGGCCGTCTGCACTGCGGGCAGGTTCACGGCTATCGCTGCAACCAGCTCAGCGTCGGCCGCATACACCTTCTCGGTGCGCTCCCTGGCGTGCTGTCTCTGCTCTGCGGTGCTGAACTGCGATACCGGGTTGACGGCAACCGTGCGGTTGTTGAACTGGCTGCTGTCTTCGCCGCTCACGCCGGTAGGGATGGCCTGAATCTCACCGCCCTTGGCCAGAAACTCAGCCTCCAGCTGATCAAGCTCAGCCTGGCTGATGCGGCCTTTCACGTTGAAGTGGTAGTCGTTCAGCTCAGTAGCAGAGCGCGCCCAGATGTCGGCGGGGAGTGCTGGTTCGGCGATAGGTGCAAGGTCTGTGCTCATGACAAATACCTCGGGCAAAAGAAAAGCGCCGAAGCGCCTGTGGTGTTCAATTGGGTGTGGGTCAGTACTTGACGGGTTCGCCTATGGCCAGCATTGCGCGGGCGGCGGCGTACTCGATTTCCAGGGGTTTGAAGTCGTGGCCCTGTTCGCGGCCAAGCTTGGCCAATTCGTTCGGCGTGCGCAGGCGGGTAAAGCCTTTGACCCGGCCGAAGCGGTTGGCGGTGATGAAGTCAGTCAGTTGTCGCGCCCGCTGCAGCTGCTCGCGGCGGCGGGGTAGGACGATGCGGCGCTCGGGGCCGAAGTGCCACGGCTCGGTGCGGATGGCTTCTGTGATCATGGTGGGCTCTCAGTGAATGGCATCAGGCAGCCGCCCGTTGCTTCATCGTGAATTCTCGGTGCAACTCGGCATGGCACTTGGCGCAAAGCCAGACCACCGAAAGCGGCTTGTCGTAGTCGCAGTGGTGACCATGCAGACGCTCAGTGCTGAAGCAGCCTGGAGCCATGCAGCAGGGCGCGCGCCAAACCTTGTTTCGCTTGAGTGCGCTCTGTGTGAGGTTGTGGGCAATGCGCTTTTCAGGATTGCGCTGAATGTATGAGCGCCTGGCAGCGTTGCCGCGCTCTTTGCCGGCTGGAGTGTTCTGATACTTCTCTCTGGCCTTTACCCGGTGGGGCAGACTGGCACGGCCGCGCTCATACTCGCGGTAATGCTCCCGATTGTTCGCATAGTTAGAGCGAACCGCAGCCTTACGACACTCTTTGCAGGTGTTGTCTCTGGCGTAGTAATCGGTTTCCGCTTTCTGAGCGCCGCACTTTTTACAGTGTTTCATGCGGCGCTCCTGAGGGCTTATGCCCCGGCGAGGTGGTGTAGCGGGGCAAATGGAATATCTTGGTCGAAGTCGTCTGGCGGGGCGTCCTGCTGATTTGGCTGAGGACGGGGCGCAGGATGTCGCGCTGACTGTGGCGTCGCCGGCCGTTCACCGTCAGGCTTGCCGCCCAGCAGCTGCATGGTGCCCTGCATGTCGACGATGATCTCGGTGGTGTAACGCTTGATGCCGTCCTTTTCCCACTCGCGGGTCTGCAGCTTGCCCTCGATGTATACCTGGGAGCCTTTGCGCAGGTACTCGCCGGCAATCTCGGCGACCTTGCCGAACAGCGAGACGCGGTGCCATTCGGTCTTCTCGACCTTCTGACCGGTCTGCTTGTCGGTCCACTGTTCGCTGGTGGCCAGGCTCAGGTTGGTAACCGCGTTGCCATTCGGCATGTAGCGGGTTTCCGGGTCTTGGCCGCAGGTGCCGACCAGGATGACTTTGTTAACGCCACGGGCCATAAGGCCTCCTTACGCTGTGATTGCTTTGAGAAGGTAGGGATCGATGTTGTCTTGCGCGGCGAGCCAGGTCTTGTAGCTCTCGGGAAGATCGGCAATGGCCGTTCCCTTGTGCTTGCCGAAGCCAATCACCAGCGGTATGCGCGCCAACTCACTCAGCTCGTAAACATCAGCCCATGATCCGCACACATGACCGGCAACCCTGGCCTGGCGGATCAGGAACTGCAGCACTCGCCCGCAGTTGATTACATCGTCCAGCGCCGCGTGGGCATTGCGTAGAGCATCGCGCGCCGCCGACTCCCGCCCGGTCATTCGCGCAAACAGATACATCATCGCGCTCAGGGTGTGGCTGCCGGCATCAGGGAACAGATAGCGGCTCAGGGCGAGAGTGCAGATGCGTTTAACGTCAGGCTGGCCGGCCATGCTCCAGTCGAAATCAACTTTATGGCCCACCAGATAAGTCACGCCGTCCGGCAAAGCGAACTCGCTATAGTCGGGGCAACCAACAAGGTCGCCCGCGAGGATGTGGTGCGTGGCCTGAGCGCCAACCGTGATCGGGATCGAAGGCTTAAAGCGCTGGCAGGTACTCGGCAGCACGTTTGGGTGGCGAGCTGCGAACTCGTCAACCGTGCCAGGGAGTACCAGCCACGCAGCCTCAATGACTTGATCGACCGCTGGGTTTGGGCCGGTGGTTTCGGTGTCGAAGATGATCGCTTTCATGCGCTGGCCTGCTGCGGTTGTAGCTCTGCTTTGCGCTTGTCCTTGGCCTCAACGATCTTGGCCAGCGATTGATCGTCACCGCGCGCCGTGGCACATGCCGCGCTGAATGCTGACTGCAACGCCTCAATATTCTTGGCCGTGGCAATGTCGGCGATAAGGTCAACAAGCTGATCCTTCACCGAAGTGCCACCGTTCAGCCAGGCGATCAGCTTGCGGCCGGTTTCTTCAGTGATGACCTCGTAGCCATTGAACAGGCGCGTCCGGTCTTTGCTGGCCACGGCTTCGTGCGTGTCATGCGAAACATCCAGCACCACCGTGAACTCGTAATCGGTGCCATCGCGCTGCTCGCTTTTCATGCCGAGCTTGATGATCTTCTTGCCTTCACCCTGAACCGTCTCCGTCTTGCTGCGCATGGTGCAGATGATGTGCAGCGAGCTGCCCAGAATCTTGTTGGTCAGCTTGCGGTGGCGGGGCGTGGTTTCGTTCCAGGCCGCCCAGGTGTTGCCCTTGAACTTGGAGTGGGCAAGTTTCTCGTTTTCTTCCAGGCAGCCACCCGGTCCCGTCCACTCATGCGAGTAGCTGTCGATGATCAGCGTGTCATAGCCTGCAGCTTCGGCGGCGGTGATCACTTCGGTATAGCGCTCGGGGGTGAAAGGCGCAGTCAGGTCGACCACATCGAAGTCGACCAGGTCTGAATACAGCGAAGCGCTGCCCTTCTCGGTATCCAGCACGGCGATTTTCCCGCCAAGCCCCTTTGCGATCAGCAGGGCTGAGTAGGTTTTGCCCGCGCCGCTTGGCCCGGCAAGTGCCAGCCGTAGCTTGGCCTGCTTGCGTTCTGCCTTCTTGAACATGGTTGTTACTCCGGTTTGTTATCCCACTGCTGCTCGATGCGTGCCGCTTCCTGCTCATAAAGCCGGCGCTGCTCGCCATCGAATTGGTCTGGGTTGAACTGCCCCTGCATCATCCAGTCGATCTGGGCGGCAAGGGCTGGAGGGGTGTTGCTGTTGATGGCCTGCATGTGTCACCTCAATAGGTGATCGTTACGTTGGGGATTTCTCGCTTGGCGATCAGGGTCACAGCCTGCTTGGCACACTCTTCGGTCATGCCGCCGGCCATGAATGCTTCCATAGCAGCGCGGTTGATCTTGGCCTTGTGCGCTTTGTCAGCCTCGCGGGCCTCAGCTTCGCGCTGCAGCCGTGCCTGTTCGTCAGCCTGTCGCTGGCGTTCTGCGGCAGCGGCTGCATCGGCGCGCGCCTGCGCATCGCGCTCTGCCTGCTGGGCCGCCTGGCGCTCACGCTCGACCGCCGCCTGGCGATCCAGTTCTGCCTGCTGCTCGGCAGCAATACGGCGCTGTTCGGCCAGTTCGGCATTGAGACGGGATTGCTCAGCGGCGGCCAGGGCGTCACGTTCGCGCTGTTCTGCGGCGTCACGTTCGGCCTTGGCGCGCAGTTCAGCTTCCTGGGTAGCGCGCTCGGCTGCTTCGCGGGCAATGCGGTCGCGCTCATCTTGAGCATCGCGTTCGGCCTGCTGGCGGCGCAGCTCGGCAAGCTCAGCCTGTTCGTGTTCAAATTGCTGGCGGGCTGCAAGGGCAACACGAAGGGTGGCCAAGCTGGCGGTTTTAATTCTGTGGGCCTCGGCTTCGAACTCCTGCCAGTCGTCACCGATCTGCACTTCATCAAGGTCTTGGATCATTCCGATGATTGCAGCGGAGTCCTTGCCGTCGGTATCGGTGCTGCGCAGGTGTTCAAGGCCGGCTTGATGGTCAGCAACTCGCTTTTCCTCGGCCTCTTCCCACTCGGTCAGCGGTTTGCGTGTTGCGTCGCGCAGGGCATCCATGGCGTCGACGAACTCACGAAGCTCGGTTTCAACGACCTTTGGCATTTCCTTGAGGCGTTTGAGGTAGTCGCGGCCTGGCTTCTCAACGGCAACCTTCGACTTGCTGACCTTCGCGGCCAAGGAGGCGATGCGGTCACGACCTTTGCGGGTGGTCAGGTCGGGAACCTCGGTAGAAACCTCTGCGGTTACCGCGTCCAAAAACTTCTGCAGCCCGCCCTTAACGTAAATGGCTGGGGCGTTCTCTTCGCTGATGTCTTCGATCAGCTTCACTTCGGTAGATTCGGTCATTGCTGCTCCCTGCGCATTGCGCATTGGTCACCCCAGTGATGGGCCAACCACGGTTACGAGGATTAGAAGGAAGGCGACGCCGGCGCAGGCGGCCCAGGTATGGAGACGCTTGGCACGCTGGTAGCGGGTCATGACCGCAACTCCAGCACCTTCGCCTGCCGCACGACCTTGACCGGCTTGGGCAGATCGGCGACCAATAAAAAGCCCTGCGATTGCAGGGCCTGGATCAGCTGGGGGCGGGTAGGGGCTTTGGTGGTCACGGCAGCAGCTCCTTGTGGCGAAGGTCGAAAGCGTTGCTGTGCAGATCGCGCAGCCGGCCGTATGCCTCCTTGGTGATCGACTCAAACACCCACGCCCCGTCGATCAGGCCAGTCAGCACCCGATCGCGCAGGTACAGCACGTCGATGTTCTCGGCTTCACGAACTGCCAGCAGCTGCTCAAGCAGGCGCAGGCAGCCTCGCTGGAAGGCGTTGCCGCTGAATGAAATCTTGCAGTGCTGCTCAAGGCGGAAGGCCTGGCGCAGTGCAGCAGCTTTGCGCAGTGCGGCTTGGCGATCATCGGTGCGGGCGGTGAGGTGGCCACCGGGCACGTACTTTTCAGCTCGGCCGTAGCTAGGTGCTGGCCGATGTGCGAAGCGCTCGCTGTTGCGGGCGGTGTAATGGGGAATGTCTTGAGTCGACATATCAGTTACCTCGGGTGACCACACGCATAAGAAGACAGCCAGGCCTCAGACTTTCCGCAAAGGTTTGGCCTGGATGCCTGCTTATGGGTTCGGAGTGGGAAGGGTGCCCAGGCCCGCTACTGGCGTCGGCCTGGGTGTGTTGCGTCAGCGGTGGTCGTCGTACTCGGGTGGGCTGCCGGTTGCCCGGCCCATGCGCGGTGACATGGACGCCACATTTGGCCGCTGCCTGCCGGCTTACGGGCGCAGCCTTCAGGCTTACTGCGCCGCGCGGGGTTTCTTGGCGGGGAAGCTGGCACCAGAATGCCGGTCGACCCCGCTGGTACATCGCCAGCGCCAGACCTCTCGGCCGGCATCGGTGTCAGCGGGTGGCGCGCCCTGCAGTTGCGGTTCTGGCCGCGATTCGTCGAGCATTGCGCCGATCAGAATGATGTGGAGCATGGTTGTCTCCGGTTGATGTTGCGCGGCGCGCTTTCTCTTGCCGTGGTATGTGATGCGGGCGGTCCGCATCGGGGTGTGACCTGGCAGGAGCCAAACTCTGCACAAGCCCTGTTCATTGCTCGGGCCTCGCTGCATGGAAGCTGTGCTGCGTGGCGGCAGGATTCAGGTCACACCCCGATGCGCCCTGTTGCCAGGGTGATCGGGCAGTTATAGTCAGGCTGACTTCGGCGCTGGTTGTTCAGTGGCCCTGACTGCCAGCGCGGGCTATTCGCTCTCGTCGGTATAGCGCGACCGCATCGCATTTATTGCCTTGCAGTAGTACTGACCTGACACTGTTCTGCGCACGGTCTGATAGTTGTCGTCGTGAAGCTTGGCTATGGTCCTGCAGCGCTCATGGTTGACGTGGAAGCTCACAACACCATCTGCCTCGGTTGATCTGTATGCCGCAACCGTCATGCCTTCAGCGGTCGCAACATGCGAAATTGCATCAAACATGACGTTCTCCTATTAAGTTGGCCGAACTGCCCAGGTGGCCAGCCTGCATAGCGCCCAGCTTTCGCTCCTGCGTTGGCTGGGTGGCTCCCCCGATTTGTCGGTGGGGGATTCGGTTACTTCGCCAGATCAATCAGCGCGTCGGTGCTGCCCTTGAAATCAACGTCAGGCAGGATCGTTTGCGGCTTGAAGATCACGCGGTAGTGGTAGGCGCTGACGCTTGCCGCCTGCAGCTGCTCGGCGAAGTAGGTCACGTTGTCCGAGAGGCCGAGGAAGTGCTTTTTGTACTCACTCGCACCGGTCTTGCAGGTAACCGTGAGCGACTTGGTGCTGGTGCCGCTGCCGAGTGAGCAGCGACCCTCGATGGTCAGCATGTATTCACCGGTGATGCCGTTGTAGAAGATCACGCGGCGGTTGATTTCGAAGTTGTCGGCGGCCTTCGAGAGGTTGTTCGAAGCGACCTCTGCGTCACTGCAGCCCGCCAGCACCGCTACCAAAAGCATGGCAATCACGATCTTTACGTTCTTCATCTCTGCATTCCTGCGTGGTTGTTTTCCCGCTGCACCCGTCACCAGGTGCAGAAGTGAAAATTTCTGTGTGCACACAATGAAGCGCTGACAGCAGTGGCTATCCGTTGCGACCGGAACCCTTAGGAACTCGGCGTGGATGCGGGGTCATGCTCAGCGCTTTTTCTATGCACTCATGGCCAGTGATGCCGGCTGGTTACGGGGTCGACTGTACAAATGAGATTCCGGCGACTGCCGGTGTTTGCTCTACCGCTCAATGCGACGTAGTGCGCGGCGGGTTGTGTGGGGTGATGTGCTCTAACTTCGCATCTTGATTGCCTCAGCCTTGTTCTCACTGACCATTTCCGGGGCCAGCCAGTAAAACGCTTTCTCCCAGGCCATCCCTGCGCTCGACTCTCACCGTCGATATCCCACCGTTCGCTGCTGGCGATTGGCAGGCCGCTATGCCTGTTCGCACCGTTGCATGGGCTTCGGTGGCCACTGATCCGCAGTGGCGCGGGGCGTGAAATTTATGACTCGCGTTGTACGGTTGCCCGGATCACGCCGCGAGGATTCCAAGTTGTATAAAGAGCGTTTCGGCTGGGCCGGGGCATCTCTGCCTTCACTTGATTTGATAACTCAAGTTATGGGTTTGATGATAACGCAGGTTTGCAGCGTGTCAATAACCTAAGTTATTTATTTTTCTGCGGACGAAAAAAAGCCCGCGCAGTGGCGGGCTTGGGTGTTTGGCTGGTTACTGGTCAGGCAATAAAAAGCCCCGCGAGTGGCGGGGCCTTTGTTAAAGGAGCGCTACTTGAGCAGGGTCGTGCTGTGCATGCGTGACCACCTGGGATAGCCCCAGCCCAATTGCAGAAAGTATCTTAAGGACGGTGGAAAGCTTTGGATCGCCATCGACAGAAAGGGCGCGATATAGATTTGGTCGCGAAAGGGAAGTGGCCTTGGCTACGGCTGACATTCCACCACGCGCCTCAATAACACGGCGCACAGCCTGAAGAAACACCGCTTCGCCGCCTTCCTCATCAATCTCTTCTAGGGCTGCAGCGAGGTATTCAAGGGCAAAGCCTTGATCTCTACTCAGCATCTCGATTACAGCTTCGTCATGCGAACCTGTTCTAAGCATTTCCGTTCTCCCTCTGTACGCACTGCCATAGCTCTTTGGCTTGATCAATGTCGTTTTGTTGCAGGTCTTTGGTGCCGCCTCCAAGGAGTAGCACTATTTCTAAGCCTGCCATCGCGTAGTACACCCTGTAGCCAGGACCATAGTCGATCACTAGCTCGTAAACCCCACCGCCAACTGAGCGGTGAACTCCGAAATTGCCCTGACCTGCGCGGTCAACGCGGGTCATGATCTTGAGTTTGGCTTTCCTGTCTCGCAGCGTATCTAGCCAACACTGGTAAATGTCGACGCTGTTGGCAGATAAGGCCCGGCGGATCTCGTATTCCAAGAGTGTACCTTTAAAGGGACATTTAGCTAATTGATAAATTGTATCGCTCTAGGTGCATACATGGGCCCTGGTGCATTGAGTCGCACATGCTTGGTGGGCTACTTGAGCGACTCGGGGATCTGCGGCACTTCGATGACCTGGCCGTCCTTCATCTTGAAGGATATGGCTCGGCTGGCACCGGTAAAGCCGTTAGCCTGGCTCCACACCCACATCTGTTCGTCGCCGCGAGAGGCAATGGAGTAGGGCGGCCCCATCAGCCGAGTGACCTCGGCCTCGGTCATGCCGACACGCACCTGGCGCGCGTTGTCGTAGGTGAAGTCGGTGCCGGCGCAGCCCGCCAGCAGTGCCAACAGTGAAGCAGCTACCAGTGCGCGCATGGCGACCTCCTTGTGTGTTCTATTTTGCGATGCTGAGCCCGCGCCGGCGGCGGACAGTTGACCACCAGAAAACCCAGCCGAGCATGCGGATGTTCGCGAACTGCTCAGCGGTCAGGGTTTCATCGGGGAATTCTTCGTCGTTCTCGCTGCGGATGCGCACGCCGCCGCCGGGCAGGCGGTACAGGTATTTAACGCGCAGCATGCCGTCTTGGTCGAAGGCGTATATCTCGCCGTCATCGATGTGCTTTGTGCCCAGGTCGATGCCGATGGTGGCGCCATCCATGATCAGGCGCTCCATGCTGCGGCCCTTGATCGTTGCACAGGCGGCGTTCTGCTCGAGCACGCCAGCCTCACGCAAGGTCGACTTGGCGAAGCGCAGTAACCGGCCGGGAACCTCAATCACTTCAGTGGCACCGAAGCCTGCCGCCATTTCCACTTCCTTATAGAGAGGGATTGCAACTTCGTCTGCTTCGAGAGGGGTGCGGCCATCCCAGCCAGACATCATGCCTATTAGCTCGGCGTTGCTTTCAGCCGAGGGGCCCGGGCCATTGAGGTCTTCCTGTAGGAAATCCCTCAGGACTGCGTGTTGACCTTCGCCACTGGCAAGCCATTCAGCGGGGACTTTCAGAGCACGCGCGATATCCACCAGCTTCTTGCTGCTGGCGTTCCGGCCTTTCTCGATGTGATTGATGGTGACTTGAGAGACGCCGGCTTTTTCGCCGAGCTGATCTTGGCTAAGGCCACGCTTTTCGCGGGCAAAAAGCAGTCGCTCACCAAAAGTGTTTAGGGAAGTAATCATGCCTCCAAGGCTAAAACGTGTGTTATCAGCGCGCAAATAACATGCGTTTGACGTTTCCATAACTTGCGTTATCATGGTCATAACTCTAGTAGAGGCTCAGGCCATGAATTCGAACGAAACTCCAATCGAGAAAGCGGTGCGCATTGCGGGTGGTCAGGCTGAGTTGGCCCGCCGCTGCAACACCAGCCAACCCCGCATTTGGCAGTGCATCAACCGCAATCAGCGCATCCCTGCTGATCTGGTTCTCCCGATCGAGAAAGCCACCAGCGGCGAAGTCAGCCGGCATGTGCTTCGTCCCGACCTTTATCCAATTGAGGCCGTCGCTTAGCCGCCAACGAATTCGTTGCGCGGTCGAACGCGGCTTGCCGCTCGCCTGGTTGATTCGGGCGCAGCAGCAGCCCACAGGTTTCTAGCTTCGCCCTAAAGCGGAGCTGTTGGGAGAGGGGAAGCATTTCTTCCAGCGCTCCCAGGTGACAACGAAGGGCAAGCAGTTCGCCCTGGAGTGATTCAACGGTCGGTTGCATGGGTAAGTCCCTGTCATTGATCGAGTGGTGACAGGTTGCCAGCGAGAAGTCGATGGCTCCACGGAAAGAAAATCGAGGATTTACGGATGGAAGACTTTCTGAGGGCGTGCCACGACGTGGTGAAAGACGCCGATACCAAGAAGCTCGCAGCGCTGATGAACATGCCGCAGATAAGCCTGCTGCAGCGCGTGAACCCGGACAACGACGGGCACTGGATGAACGCCAAGCACCTGTATGCCTTGCTGCTGCACTCCGGTGATATGCGCCCACTGCAGGCCCTGGCTGGCGAGTTCGGTTTCGAGCTGGTAGCCAAGGAGAAGACCGCGGCCACAACGCTGACCAGCGCGCTCCTGCATATGTCCGCCGAGGTCGCCGACGTGACCCGTGCGGTGACCGACGCCCTGGACGACGGCCATGTCTCGCAGACCGAGAAGGCCCTGATCAACCGCGAGCTGGCCGGTGCGCGCAAGAGCCTCGAAGTGCTCGAAGCCTCTGTGAAGGCGGCCTGACATGAAAGCCCAGCACTTCACCCCAGAGGACTACGCCGCTATGGCAGTCGCTGCTGAAGAGCTGGCGCGCATCAGCATCAATCCACTTCGTGCCAGAAACAACAAAGCCCTGAGCGAGCGCTACAGGGCTTTGTCTTTGCGCTCGGCTGCAACCGTGCGCGTACGACCAACGGAGACAGTATGACCAACGTAATTAGTCTCAACAAGTCCCAGGGGTTTACCCGGATGGACAATGACCTTTACGAAGCCCTGATAGGCGCTGACCTGTCCGGGCGAGAGCTGCGTGTTGCTCTGGCGATTCACCGGTACACAGCAGGCTATAACGTCGAGACGGCTCGCATCCCTGCTGTGAACATCGCCAAGATGTCCGGCATAGCGCGTGAGAACGTATCGCGCATCATCGGCGAGCTGATCCGCCAGCGGGTGATTTATCGTGATGGCGGAAGCAAGGCGCCTATCGGAATTTCACCCTCCGCCGAGTGGAAAATCGACGCTAAAAATGACGACAAAAAGACCCCTTCCAAAACGACACAGAGTGTTAAATCCGACACGTCCTTAGTGTTATTTCCGACACACATTAAAGACAGTAAAGACAATCTAGAACCTTCGGTTCTTGTCGACGCTGCCGCTTCGACCGAGCCGGAACCGATTCTTGAAGACACTCCAAGCCCTGATCAACCAAAGCCTGAGCGAATCCCGTTCGCCAAGATTCAGGAAATCTACAACCGCGTTTGCGCTGGGGTATTGCCAGAGTGCTTGAAGCTTAGCGATGACCGCCGGCGGAACATCCGCAAGTGCTGGAACCTGAATTTCAACGGCGGCTACCCGTTCCGCTCCAGTGATTTCTGGGAGGGGTATTTCAACGACTGCCTGCTCAACCCGCACTGGACCGGCAGCAATGATCGCCAATGGCGCGCCGACATCGAGTTTCTAACCCGCGAAAAATCGGTCCTGAAAATCTTGGAGGCGCAGTGATGAACGAGCGCCCCCTGATTGCAATGGAAGCCGAATACGGCGTGATTGGCGCGATGATGCATGATGCTCGGCTCGTCGAATCTATCGGAGCGCTGATTTCGCCGGCCGACTTCAGCGACCCCGATGTTGCCGAGCTTTACGCGGTGATCCTTTCTGCCAGGTCTGCAGGTCGCCCGGTTGATTCGATAGCGCTGTCCGACATCCGCCACACCCTGTCTAGCGGTGAACTGACCATCGTCTACGCCTCGCAGATCATGCGGAATGTGCCGTCATCTGCGAATGGTCTGGAGTACGCCCGGATCGTTGTCGAGCGCTCCAAAGCACGCAAAATCGCCAGCATCGGTCAGCAGATTGTCGAACTGGCCAACCAGAACCGGCCGCTGTCGTCGATCATCGCCGAGGCACAGAACGCCGTGCTGTCGCTCAATACCGAGGACGATGAGCCGGACGTAATCACTCTGTGCCAGGCCCTGGGCCCGGTAGTCGACGAGATGGATGCCCGATTCAATGGCGAGGGCATCAACGGCCTGCCAACCGGCCTAGTTGATCTGGATAACGTACTCAAGGGGCTGCGCCCGCAGAACGTGGTGATCATCGCTGGTCGCCCTGGTACAGGGAAAACCACTCTTGGCCTGGGCATCGCCGAGTTTCTGACTATTCGCCACGGTCACTCGGCTCTGGTGTTCTCGCTGGAAATGTCCGGCAAGGAGCTTGGCAAGCGCAGCTTGGCCTCTGCCGCCGAGGTTGCAACGGACGATATCGACACCGGCAACGCCATGAAGGACGGCGACAAGATAGTCAGGATCACTGGTGCCGTGAGTCGCATGGCCGGCGCCGACCTGCGCATCTGCCAGAAGGGCGGGCTGCCTCTCAGCCGAATCCGCACCATCGCCCGATTCCAGCACAAGGCCAAGCCGCTCGACCTAATTGTTATCGACTACATCGGCCTGATCGCGCCTGAGGCTAGCGCACGCCAACAGAACCGAAACCTTGAACTTGGAGCAATCAGCCGCGGCATTAAGGCGATGGCCAAGGAGCTAAACCTCCCGATCATTGTCCTGGCGCAGCTAAACCGCAGCATCGAGACGCGCGGCAACCATTCCCCAAAAATGAGCGACCTCCGCGACTCTGGCGAGATTGAGCAGGACGCGGACGTAATCATCATGGCTCACCGCGACCCTGAGTCGGACCAGGGGCGCTCCGGTATCACCGAGTTGAACATCGTGAAGCACCGCCATGCGGCCATCGGCTCTTGCATCGTTCAGCACCAGGGCCAGTTCTCTCGCTTTGTGAACTTCGCAGGTCAGCGTGAACAACAGCAGGCCGCTCAGGTTCGCCCGATCAAGTCCTCTGCCAGATCGATGATCAACGGATACAAGTCGCGAGGTGTCGGCGATGACTAAGCGCTGCTGGAAAGTCCTGCTGCCAGGCCTGCCGCCTTTCTCAATGATCCTGATGGATGACGAAGACGACGCGCTGACTGTTGCGCGCTCGATCTGGCCGAATGCGGAGGTGGCGTGATGAGCCGCAAAACCACCCTTGAGTGCTCCAAGCATGGCCTGCGATTCGAGCAGTTCGATGATTGGCATGAGGCGAAGGATTCTCCAGTTCCGCAGTGCTACATGTGCGCGCATGACCAGCATCTGGCTACTCGGCGAGAGTTGGCAGAAGTAACCCGCCAGCGCGACCTGTTGCTGGGCGCCATCGAGGTGAAGCTTTCCGTTCCGGTCACATCGGAAAGGAGCCTGAGCCATGACTGACCTGAACAAGCAGGAGCTGCGCCGGCTGGCTCATGAGGCGTCAGAGTCTGGCGTTGAATGGCTGGACAGCGACGAGTGGCGAGCTGTCATGGCAGACGATTGGGCTGATTACGTTGCCGCTGCCGAGCCGGGTGTGGTGATCGCCCTGCTGGATCAGTGCGAAGCGCTTCACGCCGTGCTGGGCGACCCTGATGAAATCAAGGCAGAACCTGCCGCTGACTACGAAGCCTTGCGCAAGCAGTTCACGTCATTGCTGATGCTGGCCAACTCCAAATGCCGGCAGGCCCAGCACTGGCGCGCGCAGTCGAGCCACACGATGCACCAGACAATTCTGGCTACTGCCGCGAACGTCAACGCCGAGCGCGACACAAACGCCATTCTCACTGATGCGCTTGAGCAGGCAGAAACAGAGCGCGATCAGCTCAAGGTCGAGAACGAGTCGCTGCGCAAGGATGCAGGGCGCTATCGCTGGCTTAGAGATAAGAGCGAAGCCATTCACAGTTTCTATCTGAGTGTGCCCCTCTGGTTTTCTGGCGTTCGGTTTCGACAGGCGGATGTGGACGGTTACATCGACTCAGCTATGGCCGTGGAGGTTGTTGGCAATGACTGACCTCCCCGCAATCGAATACACCCCACACCAGAACAAAGACGGCCAGCGCCTCTATCCGCAGATGCGCCTTGATGTCGAGTGGATGCTGATCAACGGCTGGGTCCTTGAACGCAAGGCTGATGGCGTGCACCTGAGCCACAAGGGACAGAAGAAGATCGTGCGGGGCGGGGTGATGATCAATGGCTGACCTCGCGTTGATCCGTACCGCCAACGGCCTGGTGCCGGCGACCGAAGCCGACCGCGAGCTTGTGCAGAAGTGGAAAGCCGGCCAGGTCGTGCACGGCAAGTTCGCCCGCATGCGCAACGCCAAGTTCCACGGCAAGTTCTTCGCCATGCTGGATCTGGCCTATGAGTACTGGGAGCCGAAGGGCGGTCTGGTGCCTCGCCAGGAAATGCGCGGCATTCGCGGCCTGGCCAAGTACTTCGAAGACCTCAACGGCAAGCCGGGCCAGCTGCAGAACGCTGTGCAGTCCTACATCGACCAACTCGAAACCGACCGTGCCGAGCGCTTCCCAGCCGTGGATAAGAGCCGCGAAGCCTTCCGCGAGTGGGTGACCGTCGAAGCCGGCCACTTCCACCTGGTGCAGACGCCCGAAGGCATCCGCAAAGAGGCCAAGTCGATCAGCTGGGCCGCGATGGATGACACCGCATTCGAGCCCCTTTACCGCGACGTGTTCAACGCCTGCTGGCGCTTGGTGCTGTCCGCGCACTTTGAAACCGAGGCCGATGCGATTTCGGCCGCCGATCAGTTGGGGAGTTTTGCATGAGCAATCAAACCGATACCTGCTACGAATCGAAGCTGGCAAGCCAGTGCCAAGGTATTGCTCGGTGCCTGAGCTACAGCGGCAGCCATCACGAAGGCGAGGCAAAGCACACGCTGCTTGAGGCTGCCATGCATCTGGATAAGCACGCTGTTCGTGTCCACCGGAAGAAGGATGGGGCGCTGATCATCAACGCGCGCGGCAAGTCGCGCTTCATGACCCTGCGCGAGCGGCTGGCTTGCTGGCTGCTGCGCGGAGCCCTGGAGATCCGGCCGTGAGCAAGCTCAAGCACATCTACTGGGCGATTCGCCACGGTGACTGGGATTGCGGATGGGAGAGGTCGCCGGGCGATCCATGGTTCAGCTTCCATCACGGCTATTACGACTGCCACTGGGGTTACGTCTGCCTTGGTTGGTTCTGGGTAGGGGTGAGCTACTGATGAGCAAACTCACCAAGCTCGCGCGCGGTCGCGATTGCCAGGTACGCCTTCCGGGCATCTGCAATCACGACCCCGAAACCACCGTCCTGGCGCACTACCGCCTGGCCGGCACCTGCGGCATGGGCATTAAGCCACACGACCTGTTGGGCGCATGGGCCTGCTCCAGCTGCCACGACGAAATCGACCGTCGCACACGCCGTATCGACGCCGACAGCGCATCACTCGCACACCTGGAAGGCGTTATCCGCACCCAGGCAATCCTGCTGAAAGAAGGGAAGGTGGCCGCATGATTATCGGCATTGATCCGGGCTGTAGCGGGGCGATTGTCGTCCTTGACCGCAACAACAACGTCAGCGCCCACCTGAACATGCCGACGATCAAGGTCGGAACCAAGAGTCGCGTTAACGGCGCTGCCGTCGCCTCCTTTCTGCGTGATGCGATGCACTGCGATAGCTGCCACGCCTACCTTGAGCAAGTCGGGGCAATGCCGGGGCAGGGCGTTTCCAGCATGTTCACCTTTGGCCATGCCGCCGGCGTTGTGGAGGGCCTGCTTCAAGGGCTTGGGATTCCTTACACGCTGGTGACCCCGCAGGCCTGGAAGAAGCGTGCGGGGCTGATCGGTCAGGACAAGGACGCCGCGCGCAGCCGAGCCATCCAGCTTTATCCGAATTTGCGAGTGCTTGACCTGAAAGGCAAAGGACAGGCGGTAGCTGATGCGATTTTGATAGCCAAGTTTGGCGGGAGGGAACAGGCATGAGCGACAACAACGTCACCCCAATAGGCACCAAGACCGACCGGCTTGGCCATCAGCTGAACATGCACGAGGCCATGAAGGACGAGCTTCGCCATGTGCTGGCCAAATATACCGACCTCGACCTGCTGCAGCCCTTCATCAGCGACGCATTCGCCGAGATTGGATCTGAGGCAAACATGGGCCCGCTGGCCATGATCTTCGACGGGGATGAGCCTGCATGAAAGCACCAGACTTCCTGCACAGCGCCGCCGCCATCATGGATGAGCGCGGCAAGCAGTACGACCAGCCCAGCGGCGAACGGAGCATGGGGAAAACCGTCGCCGCCTTCCAAAACATCACGGGCAAGCGGATTACCGAGGCGGAGGGGTGGCTGTTCATGGAAATCCTCAAGAACGTGCGGCAATGGCAGAACCCGGAGAAGTACCACGCCGACTCAGCCGAGGATGGCGTGGCCTATTCCGCGCTTAAGGCCGAGGCCTTGGCCAGCCAAGTGTCACGCGAGCCGGACATAGGCCCTGAATTGTCACGCCAGCGTAACTCAGTCGAGGAGCAAGCCTAATGGTCGCCAGAAAGCACTCTGACGAAGATATGAAGGAAGCGCTGAGAGGGCGAACGGTTGCCGAGGCCGCCAAGCTGCTGGGGTTGCATGAGCGCAATCTTTACTCCCACAAAGCGCGGTTTGCTCGGCAGGGGTGGAGCCCAGAGCATGACATGACCAAAGTCGTGCCTGATGGCTTCCACCTCAAAGGCACATCAACCCTCTACGGCGAGGACGGGCAGCCCAAGCTGCAATGGGTCAAAACCAGCATCGACCATGAGCGCCAGCGCGAACTGTTCATCGCTGCGGCTGAATCCATGGCGGCTGAGCTGCCACAGGTCGAATCGGTCACCGGGCCGCTGATCACCCTGGCGCATCTGATGGCTGTTTATCCCATTGGGGATGCGCATATCGGCCTCCGTTCCTGGGGTGAGGAAACGCAGGGTGACAGCTGGGATATGACCGAGGCCGTCCGCGTGCAGTGCGGCGCCATGGCTGCACTGGTCGACCTGGCCCCGCCCGCAGAGCAGGCGGTGATCATCAACCTTGGCGACTGGCTGCACGCTGACAACATGGAAGGCATGACCAGCCGCTCGGGCCACGTCATGGATCTGGATGGCCGTTACGCCAAGATGATCGACGTCGGGATGATGGTGATGAGGCAATGCATCACCTCGGCACTGCGCAAGCACAAGACAGTGCGCGTCATCAATGTGGTGGGCAACCACGACGACACTGGGGCGCTCTGGATGAGCGTGGCCCTGCGCCACACCTACGAGAACGAGCCTCGCGTCCTGATCGACAAGTCGCCGGCGGCATTCCACTACATCGAACACGGCAAGGTGCTGATCGGCACCCACCACGGCCACACCTGCAAGATCGAACGTCTGCCCGGCGTGATGGCGGCAGACCAGGCCAAGGCATGGGGCCGCACCGAGTTCCGCTACTGGTACTTGGGCCACGTCCACCACCAGAGCGTCAAGGAATACGCCGGCGTCACCGTCGAGAGCTTCAACACCCTGACCGCGAAGGATGCCTATGCAGCATTCGGCGGGTACCGGGCGCGGCAGAACATGAAGTGCATCGTCATGCACAGCGAATTCGGCGAAGTGGCCCGCCATACGGTGAGCCCGGACATGCTCAAGGGGGATGCAGCATGAATGTATACAGAGACGCGGCACACGCAATCAGCCGGATCATGAGCATTGAGACCATCGACGGCACGAAGAAGGCCAGTTGGCAGCGGCAGTACCGGCCTGGCTTTGTGGAGGGTTCCGAGCCGGCCAATCCCTGCCCGCTAAGCGAGGGCGAGCGCCTGACCCAGGACAGCATGACGCGCAGCATGATCCACCGGGAGCTGTCGGCCGACCTGTGGCACGCGCTGGTGGCCAAGTACAGCATCAACGACTACGAGGTGGCAGAGTCCGTGCACTACCTGGTGCCGCGCGCAGTTACTCCAGCGCACCACCTGTTCCGCATGAAGTGCGTCACGGCCTGGGCGATCCCCAAGCGCCGCGGTGTGCAGGATGGCGTCAAGACCTCGCGCCGCGGGCTGCCGGATGCGTTCTATGACGTGAACACATGGGATGCTGACGGCACGCCAGATGGAAGCCTGCGCCGCTGGAAGCACATCACAATGGGCTGGCTTAACGGTCGCGTCGATGAAGCATTTCGCCAAGTAACCAGTCTGTTGGAAGAAAATGCCCTGATCGAGCGCGAGGCTGCATAAATCATTTGACGCGAAGCGAACAAGCGAACAATATATTCCTATCTTGCGGTTTTACCGCTTTTAAAAGCCCTGGCCTTCGCGCCGGGGCTTTTTCATTTCCGGCAGGCGAAAGACTGATAGGCCCTCCTGCACTACCCAAGAGGAAGCCCCAATGTCTCATCGCATGCGCTGCAAAATGATCTGCAATGCCGTAACCCCGAACGAACACAGCCGCGGTGAGCTATGCACCGTTCAGCTTGGGGCGGTCTATTCCCCGGAAAAAGAAACCGAGGACTACATCTACGGTAAGGCAACACCTTACGGCGAGTTCCGCGCAGGAATCGTCACCGAGGTGGCTGAGAAGATGGAAGTCGGCAAGGCCTACTACATCGATATCTTCCCGGCCGAATAAATCCGCTGCCCCCCCCCCCAGCGTCTTGCCGGCGTCACACCCGGCCTTTTTATTCCTGAATTCCGACACCCGTGCACTCGTCCTTGCTCCGAGCGGATGGCGCTGCATCGTGGTGCCGGATCTACATGCACAGCCCGGCCGGCGAAGGCCAAGGTCACGCCTATGAGAGCCAGAGACATGACAGAGCCAGCATCTACCGCATTCGGCGGAATCGCGCTGTACAAGCTGGGCGTGCTGGGTGCGTTCGCCGCCGTCCTGGTCACCATTGTGGTTATGGCCATGACGCTGCCGAAGACCGTCCGGGAGTTCGTTGTTGCGATGATCTGCACGGTTGTGTCGAGCATTGGCGGCGGCGCCTTCGTCATCCGCTGGTTTGAGCTACAGCACTTCGCAAACGACGACATCGGCGTGATTGCGCTGGCTGGCATCATCTTTGTTTGCGGCCTCCCGGCATGGGTCATGGTTCGCGCCTGGTTCGTCTATGCCGAGCTGCGACAGCACATGAGCCTGCCAGACATGATCCGCGAGCTTAAAGCGGTGGTGTGGAGCAAGACCTGAACCGAGGTTGCGTATGCAATGGCTGATACCTGTTCTGCTGGCAGCCGCTGCCGTCTTCTTCTGGGCGCTATCCCATCGCGCCACTGATGAGCTTGTAGCCTGGTGCCGCTTCCTTCTGGCCTGTTTCCTGTTGTTGCTGGCTCTGATCTATGCATTAGCCGGCGCTGCTCATGCATTGCTCACGTGATGTACATCGTTGGCACCGGCCGCGATCCCTTTGAGGATGTCAGCTGATGCCAGTAAGACCTCCTCGAATGTGCTCAGAGGCAGCGTGTGCCAAGCCTTCCGTCCCTGGTTCGCATCGCTGCAGCGCGCACAAGGTGATCGCTGATGCTCGCCGTGAGGTTCAGCAGAAAGCTGTTCATAAAGACTACAACGCCCGCCGCGATGAGTCCGATGCCTTCTACAAAACAGAGCGGTGGAAGAAGCTCGCGGCTTACTACCGCAAGTGCCATCCCGTTTGCGAAGAGTGCGATGCCGCCGCCAGCGACATTACTGACCACATAAAACCACGCAAGACCCACCCCGAATTGTCTTTGGAGTGGGACAACCTGCGTGCGCTATGCCGGCCATGCCACAACAGGGTTGGGGAGAAGGTTGGGCTGACCTCCAATCGCGCTTGACGAGCCTGGTGAGCAGGCTCCGCTAGCGGTGGGGGTGGGGGTGGGTCAAAAGTCTGGGCAAATTTAATCCCCGAACGACGGGGGGAGCCAAATTTTCGCACCGTCAAAATTAGAAAATGGTTTTTTGAGGATGCGTAATGACTAGAGGACGGAAGCCAACGGCTCCGCACCTCAAGGTTCTGGCTGGTACTGATCGCCCGGATCGCGAGGTTCCGGACGCCCCCGAATACGATCTGGTTGAAGACTTCCCCGAGGCTCCCCAGCACCTGAACCCTGACGGGGTTGAAATGTGGCGAAACCTCGGCCGGCAGTTGGTCAGCGCCAGAGTGCTGCAGGTCGTGGATCTGTATTCGCTCGAGCAGTTGTGTTTTGCCTGGCAGAGATTTCGGCAGAAGGCCAAGGCCGGCATGGAGCTGACCGCCTCGGAAGATGGCGCACTGAAGGCGCTGTTCTCTGAATTCGGTATGACCCCAGCCAGCCGCCGCAAAGTTTCGAGCAGCGGTGAGAAGCCGAAGGGCAACAAGTTTGCCAACAACGGGAGTCCTCGTGCGTGATTACGTCAAGATCGCCGTCGACTATGCCAAGGCCGCTGTAGCCGATAGAGGTCGCAAGAAGCACGGCAAGCTGATTCGCCAGGCTGCACGCCGTTTCCTTGATGACCTCAAGCGCGCCAAGAAGAAATCCTGTCCATTCATCTTTGATGAGTGGCACGCCAACGACCCATGCGACTTCATCGAGAAGCTGCCACACGTTGAAGGCAAGTGGGTAACTCCGACGATTGTGATGCACCCATCGCACGTGTTCTTCACCGTGCAGCTCTTCGGGTTCCGCAAGCGCGAAGCGACGCACATTGAAGGCTATGGCGATTTCCGCCCGCGCCGTTACACATCGGCGCTGTTTGCCGTTGCAAGGAAGAACGCCAAGTCCACGCTTGCCTCGGCCATCCTGCTGTACTGCGAATGCTGCGAGCCGGAAGAAGGCGCCCAGGTAATCAGCGCAGCGACCACATTCCCGCAGGCCTCGATCATCTTCAACACCGCCAAGAGGATGGTGGAGAAGACCGCCGATCTGCGCGAGGCCTTCGGCCTGGAGACCTGGGCCAAGGCCATCAGCCGGGCTGAGACTGGCGCAACCTTCAAGCCGATCCACGCAAAGGCATCCACGCAGGACGGTTTAAACCCGTCGCATGTGGGGTTGGACGAGATCCACGCGCACAAGACGGCTGACCTGCTCAACGTTCTTACCTCGGCTGCCGGTGCGCGGAGTAACCCGCTCTGGCTTTACACCACGACTGAGGGTTACACGAACCCTGGTCCGTGGGCCGAGATCAGGATGTTCGCCAAGAAGCTGTTGGCCGGTCTGTTCGGCACAACGGCCGATCACTTCCTGGTGGTGTTCTACGCGGTCGATGATGAAGACAAGTCGCAAGGCATAAAGCCAGACGATGAATTTGATGAGCGGTGTTGGATAAAAGCCAACCCGCTGATGGATGTGAACCCGCATCTGATGGCCGCCATCCGCAAGGAGGCCATCGAAGCCAAGCAGATGCCATCGAAGCTCGCTGAGTTTCGAATCAAGCGCCTCAACCGCCCAGCCTCAACCGCTGATGGTTGGGTTGATCTGAACAAGTGGCAGGCCTGCAGCGGCGAGGTCGATCTCGATTGGCTTCGCGCTTACCCCTGCTGGGGCGGGCTCGACCTGGCCAGCACCGCTGACCTTTGCTCGTTCCGCCTGGTATGGCTGGTCGATTGCGTTTATTACACCTACGGCTGGCGCTGGGCGCCGGAGAGTGCAGTTGCCTACCGCACAGAGCGCGGCACGGTCCCGTATCAGTCCTGGGTAGAAGCGGGGCTGCTCAAGCAAACCGAAGGCAACGTAACGGACTACGCGGTTATCGAGGCTGATGTCAGGTCGGTCTGCCAGGACTTCAATGTCCAGCTCATCGCCTATGACCGGTGGAACGCCAGTGACCTGGTAAACCGCCTGGTTGCCGCTGAGCTGCCAATGATCGAGTTCATCCAGGGGCCGAGGTCCTACCACCCTGCAATGCAGGCGCTTGAGCGTGCCTACATCTCCGGTGCTCTGGCTCATGGCGGTGATCAGATACTGAACTGGTGCGCCTCAAACCTGATCGCCAGGCGAGACGACAACCTCAACATGGCGCCAGACAAGAAGCGAAGCGCAGACAAGATCGATGACATGGCCGCGCTCCTGATGGCCATCGGCGTCTCATCGCTTGAATCCGAAGAGAAGGACGATGAGGACGACTTCATGAATGCAATACGGAACCCGATGATCGCATGAGCGCACTTACCTGCTTCATCCTGGCTGGCCTGCTTGGTTTCGGTCTGCTGTGCGCTGGCGTCTGGCTGCTCGCCGGTACGGGCTATGCGCTGCTGGCGGGGGCTGCCTCCATGTTCTGCATCGCGGGTTTTATTCGGCGGGGTATGACGGGTGGCTAAGTCTCTATTGCAGGCGCTGAACTCTGCCGCGCATCAGCCAAGCGCCAGCCTTGGGGATTGGGTTGGCAAGCCTATCCGTCTCAGTGATGGGGGCTTCTGGAGTAGCTATTTTGGCGGCCAATCGAGTTCCGGCAAAAGCGTAAACGTCGACAACGCCATGCGCCTTTCCACTGTGTGGGCCTGCGTGCGCATTATCTCCATGTCGGTCGCCGGGTTGCCGATGAACATTTACCGCCGCCAGCCGGACGGTAGCCGCGAAACGGCCAGGGACTTTCCGCTATACGATGTGGTGCACGCCAACCCTAACGAGGACATGACCGCCTTTCAATTTTGGCAATCGGTTGTGGCCTCTATGCTGCTTTGGGGTAACGCCTATTGTGAGATTCACCGATCGGCGGGCCGTGTAATCGCATTGGACTTTTTGCTGCCGTCGCGAGTCGAGCCTGAAGCAGACGACGATGGCCGGCTGACTTATTGGTTTACCCCAAAGAAAGGCCCGCGTCGCGAGATACGGCGCGAAAACATGCTGCATATTCCAGCTTTCACCCTGGACGGCAAGGTCGGTTTGTCAGCCATTCGCTACGGCGCTGACGTGTTTGGCTCTGCCATGTCTGCAGACGATGCGGCCAACAGCACATTCAAGAGCGGCATGATGCCCACCGTTGCCTTCAAGGTCGATCGCGTGCTCAAGAAAGAGCAGCGCGCAGAATTCCGCGAGTACGTTGAAACGGTTTCAGGCGCCCTTAACGCCGGCAAATCTCCGGTACTTGAGGCGGGCGTAACACCTGAATCAATCGGCATCAACCCAGTAGACGCCCAGCTATTGGAATCGCGCGGGCATAGTGTCGAAGAGATCTGCCGCTGGTTCGGCGTACCTCCCTGGATGGTCATGAAGACCGATAAGGGCAGCAATTGGGGTACCGGTCTCGAGCAACAGCAGTTGGCATTCCTGACCTACTGCATCATGTCGTACACCGCCCCTATTGAGCAGGGCGTAGCAAAGAAACTGCTAACCCCAGTAGATCGAATTACCTATTACCCCGAGTACTCACTGGAAGCCTTCTTGCGTGCAGACAGTGCCGGGCGCGCCGCTTATCTCAGCACTATGGCTCAGAACGGGTTCATGACCCGCAACGAGGGGCGGCGCAAGGAGAACCTGCCCAGCAAACCGGGCGGCGACATTCTTACCGTTCAATCCAACCTGGTGCCGCTCGATCAATTGGGCAAGCAGAACGAAGGGCAGTCAGTCAGGGCGGCTCTGCAGAACTGGCTCAACGCCGACCACTCCAAGGAGTAACCCATGCAGCTGAACATCAAAGCTGGGAGCATTCGCTCCGAGCTGAGCCCGCGCGCGCTCGAGAAATGGAACCCGGCCATCAAGGCCGCCGTTGAAAACACGTCCGACACCATCACCATCTACGGAATCATTGGTGAAGATTGGTTTGGCGAGGGCGTTACCCTCAAGCGTATTGATGCCGCCTTGCGCGCCATCGGCGACAAACCGGTCGACGTCTACATCAACTCGCCGGGCGGCGACATGTTCGAAGGCATTGCTATCTACAACCGCCTGCGCGAGCACAGCCAAAAGGTCACCACCAAAGTTCTTGGCCTGGCGGCCTCTGCAGCATCTGTCATCTACCTCGCCGGCGCAGAGCGCCAAGTAGCGAGCAGCGCTTTCCTGATGATCCACAACTGCTGGACCTGGCTCGCCGGCAACCGCCACTACCTGCGCGATGTAGCTGACGACCTCCAAGAGTTCGACGCGGCAATGGCCGACCTGTACGCCGAAACCAGCGGCCAGCCAGTGGAAGACATGGCTGAGTTGATGGACGACGAAACCTTCATTCGCGGCAAACGCGCCTTAGAGCTTGGCCTGGCCACCAGCCTGCTAACTGCGGAAGAAGTGGTCGAGCGGCCTGACCCAGAAGCCAAACAAGCCAGCGCCCTCAAGGCCATGGATATGGCCCTGGCCAAAGCCGGCATGTCCCGTACTGAGCGCCGCGAAATGTTCGCCACCTTCAAGCCCAGCACGCCGAGCGCTGCTGGCGGGGACACGCCGAGCGCTGTCCCGACCGACACGCCTCGCGCTGTCGAGCTGAACCTGGAACCACTCCCAAAGCTCTCCTTTCCCGCATGAGGATTTACGCCATGAAATTCCGTCTTTCTCCACTGTTTATGATGGCCGTCCTGGCTGTTGCTGCCCTGGTGCCGATTACTATCGGTGTCAGCATCCAATCCATTGTTGCCGCCGTTTCTGTAGTGGCCTTGGCCACCGCACTCATCCAGCCAGGCGCCAGCCGTTACACCGGTATGCGTGCCCAGCTGGGCAAGATCGGCGAAGCCGATATCGAAGCCGAGTACAAAGAAGTTCAGGCAAATCTCAAAACCGTTGGTGACCAGCTGAAGACCTACGCCGAGAAGACCGAAAAGGAAATCAAGGCTGCCGGCGAGATGCACGGTGAAACCCGTACCAAGGTCGACGAGATGCTGACCAAGCAGGGCGAGCTGCAGGCCCGCCTGCAGGAAGCCGAGCAGAAGCTGGTTAATGCTGGCACCCGCAACCAGCCGGAAGCCGCACCCAAGTCGGTTGGCCAGTTGGTTGCCGAAAGCGAGCAGATGAAGGACCTGAATGCGTCCTTCCGTGGTTCGCGCCGTATCGAGATCCCGCGTGCCGCCATCACCTCGGTGGATGGTTCCGGTGGCAATCTGGTTGCGCCTGATCGCCGCCCTGGCATTGTGGCCGCGCCTGAGCGCCGCCTGACCATCCGTGACCTGGTTGCGCCTGGCACCACTGGCAGCAACTCCATCGAGTACGTTCGCGAAACTGGCTTCACCAACAATGCTGCGCCAGTAACCGAGGGTACTGCGAAGCCATATTCGGAGATCACCTTCGAACTGGACAACGCACCGGTGCGCACCATTGCGCACCTGTTCAAGGCCAGCCGTCAGATCCTCGATGACGCTTCTGCTCTGCAGAGCTACATCGACGCCCGCGCCCGCTATGGCCTGCTGCTCGCTGAAGAATCGCAGCTGCTTTACGGCAATGGCACTGGCGTGAACGTGCATGGCCTGATCCCTCAGGCCAACGCCTACTCTGCCCCGGCTGGCATTAGCGTGACTGCCGAGCAGCGCATCGACCGTCTGCGCCTGGCGCTGCTGCAGGCTGAACTGGCTGAGTTCCCTGCCAGCGGCATCGTTCTCAACCCAATCGACTGGGCGGCCATCGAGCTGACCAAGGATGGCGAGAACCGCTACATCATTGCCGTGCCGCAGGATGGTACTGCTGCACGCCTGTGGGCTCGCCCTGTTGTGGCCACCCAGGCAATCGTGCAGGACGACTTCCTGGTTGGTGCGTTCAGCCTTGGCGCGCAGATCTTCGACCGCCTCATGGCCGAGATCCTGATCTCGACCGAGAACGACAAGGACTTCGAAACCAACATGGTTTCGATCCGTGCCGAGGAGCGCCTGGCGTTTGCCGTGTACCGTCCTGAAGCCTTCGTTACTGGCTCCTTGACTGGCAGCTAATCCACCCGCAACCCAACAGGGACCGGTAACCCGGTCCCTGTTCAGAGGTGTCTATGTCTCACGTTATCGCTATCGCCTTGCGTTCGTTTCAGCTGGGCAATGAGATCAAGTCGAGAAAGTCCAAACCATTCCCGCTGTCGCGCAATGAGTTCCTGCAGTTGCAGGGCAAAAACCTTGTCGCGGAAGCCGAGGGCGAAAAAGCCCCAAAGCCCCAACCTGGCACACCGCCGTCTGTATCGCCAGTGGGCCAAGCCTCACCCGCGAAGACTGCGAACAAGTCCGGCGCTGGCGAGAAGCCGAAGCAGGCCAAACCAAAGCCGTAGTTTGTGCCAACACCAGTTTCCGCATCGTGCCCTGGGCAGATGCATTGTTCGCCATGGATAGAGCGTGGTGGGCTGAGTACATCCCAGAGGTTCGCCGTGTATTTGCCGGCGAACTGGCAACCATGAATCTCACGCCCTACGGCGTAATGCCCTGGCGCTTGAAGGATTACCGCAACTCCGGGGCCGGCGCAGTGGCACTTGCCATCGCCCGCGGCGCTCAGCGCGTGCTGCTGCTGGGCTATGACATGCAGTACACCGGTGGCCGCCGCCACTGGCATGGCGATCACCCGGCAAAGCTGGGCAACGCTGGTGCAATTGCCAACTGGCCTGAGCAGTTCGAGCAGCTGCGCAAAGATCACCCAAGTATCGAAATCATCAACTGCAGTCGGGAAACGGCATTGAGCTGCTTCCCGCGTATGCTGCTGGAGCAAGCGCTATGAACCTCCCCGAGGTCACTGAAATACTCCGGACGAAGATCACCCCCGGCGACACCGTTGTACTGAAGGTGCCTTCACGCCTGAATCTGGAGCAACACGATCGGCTGCTTAGCTACGCCAGAGAAGTGTTTGTCACTCGCCTTGGGGCGGCAGATGTCGTGCTTTTTGACAGCGAAATCTCCATAGAGGTTTGCCCGGCCCCAGGCGTCTGACTGTGCTGATCCGTGGAATGAAAGGCCTCGGCGATTGCATTTACCAACGCGCCTTTATCCGCCAGTTGCGTGGCCCGGTGTTTCTGGAAACCCCATGGCCGGAGCTGTATCAGGACATGCCTCACGTGCGCTGTGTGCGCCCAGCCACTGAGCTGCGCACTCAGGCCAAGAACATCCAGCGGCACGCCAAGTGGGTCAGGCCGCCAAGCGGCTTGGGCACGCTGAACATCCGCTATGGCGGTGCCGGCATTTACAACGGCATGCGGAGCGCCTTCCGGGTGCAGCCCGGTGTGCTGGACTTGCCCGGCTTCGGCTCGCCACCCGTTACCGGCCGCTATGTGTTGGTGCGTCCGGTAACCGTGCGGGCCGAGTGGCGGGCGGATGCCCGCAATCCGCTGCCCGAGTACATCGCCGCCGCTGCCGCTGAAATGCGCCGGCGCGGCTACCAGGTGGTTTCGGTGGCAGACCTGCAGCCTGGACATGAGTGGGCGCTTGAGCCACTGCCCGCTGCGGATGTGCGCTACCACGCCGGCGAACTGCCGGTTGAGCAACTGCTTGCCCTGCTGCAGGGCGCCGCCGCTGTGATTGGCGGCATCGGCTGGGTAGTCCCGGCCAGCATTGCCGCCGGCGTGCCGGCCTGGGTCGTGTGTGGTGGGCAGGGTGGCTACAACGCGCCAGAACTGATCACCGATCGCGCAATGAAAACCAGCCAGCTGACCTTCGCTGTGCCGGACAACTTCTGCCGCTGCACTGAGCGGCAACACACCTGTGACAAGAGAATCGCCAACTATGACCAGCGCTTTGCCGAATGGGCTGACCGACTGCCTGCTGTGGTCTGAAGAGCTTGGTATGGGCTACCACCCACGCCCGCCGATGGATTACAGCGGCCCCTACTTCGAGAAGTACCAGGCCCTGGACGCCACCCCGATGGGTGCCGAACTCACTGCCGCCCGCGTGGCAATGGTCAAACGCCACTATGCCGGCGGTGTTGTAGACATCGGCATCGGTGGTGGGCGCTTCGTGCTTGATGCAGATGGTTGGGGCTACGACGTGAACCCCGAGGCGGTGGCGTGGCTTAAGTCGCGCGAGCGCTATTTCGATATCTACTCCAATCGCTCCGGGGTGACAGAAGCAATATCCTGCTGGGATAGCCTCGAGCACATACCCGATCCAGAGACCCTGCTTGATCAGGTGGGCGACTGGGTTTTCGTCTCCATGCCGATCTACTTCAGCCTCTCCGATTGTCTGGCCAGCAAGCACTACAAGCCTGGCGAGCATCTCTGGTACTTCACACAAAACGGCCTGATCGCCTGGTTCGCCCGGCAGGGTTTCGGCTGTGTCGAGATCAATGAGCGCGAGTCCGAGCTGGGCCGCGATGGCATCACCAGCTTCGCCTTCCGCCGTTACCGCTGAGGTCTGCCATGCCAGTACCAACACTCGCCCAGCTGAAGGCCCACCTGCGCATTCGGCATGACGCGGAAGATGCTGACCTGGAGGACAAGCTCGCGGCCGCTATCGACTATGCCGCGCAGTTCATCGGTCGCCCGATCCCCTGGAAGGACGAAGCGGGCGCTGATGTCGACGTGCCAAAGAGCGTTGGCCTGGCCATCAAGATCATCGCCGCCGAGTACTACGCCAACCGGGAAGAATCGCTGGTTGGCACTAGCTACACCAAGATACCCAAGGCCGAAAACATGCTGCACTTTTACCGCGTTGGCTTCGGCGTATGAGAACCGGCCGGTTTGATACGCCTGCAAAGCTGCTGGTGTTGGATGCCAACCTTCAGGCCTGCCAGCTGGACTGGCTCTGGTGTGGCATTCAAACCAAAGAAGCCGGCGACGTTGCGTATCCCACCGGGCTGCGCAACCCCGCCAAGGTCACCATCCGCACGCACTGGGATGATCGACTGCGCCAGGGCCGTTACCTGGAAGCCGATGGCCGCCTGTTCCATATCGACAGCGTCCGCGACTTCACTGGCAAGCGCGCCGAGTTGGCCATCACCGCCACCGAGTTTGTAGGCGAGTGCGGCGCGGCCATCCACGAAGGCCACCCACCGCGCCCTTGTCGCGTGTTCCTGCTTCACGATGCGCCATACCGTGACGAGATGGGCCAGGCCACCAGCTACAGAACCCGGGCCGAAGTGGCCTTGATTGAGGCCGGTCGCCTGCAGGCCGATAGCAGCCAGCTTGAAGTGGGTGGCGTGCTCTACAACGTGATCGATTACGCCGATGAAAGCGATGACGGCATTGTGAGGGGGCTATGGCTGGAGCCGGTGGGCTGAACGTAAATGTGCGGCTGATCGGTGGAGAGCTTGCCCGTCGCCAGCTCGCCGAGCAGGGCAAGAAGATTGATCCGGTTATTCGCGCCTCACTCAACAGCACAGGAACCAAAGCCAGAACAGAGCGTTACATCAACCCCATGCGCGGCTCCATCAAGCCCGCCCGGCTGCGTAGCGCCATGAAGGTAAAGCGCGCCAATACCCGAAGAATGGAAAGCCGCATCATCCCGTCTTCATCCGGAATCACCTTGCTCAATTACAACACCTGGGGCTACGACGCGATTGACGCCACGCGTGCGCGGTTATGGGTGCGCGGCCCGAGTGGCCGCAAGGTTGCTGCCGGCTTTGTAAACCCAAACAGCGCCCAGCGCCTGCCCTGGGATACGCGCAGCAAGCGCGCACGGCAGAACAAAGCAAATGCATGGGAGCACCGGCGTTTAGCCATGGGCCCCAGCGCTGCCTACTGGTTCAAGCAGTTATCGGGTACTCAGACCATCCGCTGGGTGAACACCTACCTGCAACAAGAATTCGCCAAGCGCATGCGCAAAGAACTGCGCCGAGGTTGACCCATGCCATACCCCATAAAGGCCAGCGAGGTTTCTGCCTCGCTGCGCGCCCGGCTGGAACAAATAAAGCCAATCAACGGCTACTCGACCGATCTGCAGCGTGTGTATGAGCCGGATGAAAACGTACCGGATGGCGCCCCGAAACCCTATTCCTTGATCCGTCCAGCCAGCGATACGCGCACCGGCATGGCCAGCAGTCAGGCCACTCGGCTGCGGCAGTTCGAGATCGAGTTTGTTTTCTCAAAATCCGCGCCGCTCAGCGCCATGGATGCAGTGCACGTTGATGTGCTGCGCGCGCTCGGCATTGGCCAAGACCTTTATGAACGCATCTTCCCAGGCCTCATTGAGGACGAAGACGAAGCCACCTGGCGCTTTGCCCAGAAGGGCGAAACCACCCACAGCATCACAATCACCATCGGCGTGACCTACGTCGAAACCTACAACTGACGGCCGCCGGCCAGGAGAACCCCATGAGCCAGATGCTCCACACTCAACTCTTTCGTGGCCCCGTGGGCGTTGCCCTGTGGCCGGGCTGGAACTTCGAAGAAGTGTTCAAGCTGCAGAACGTAACGGCCGAGCCGACCACGGAAGAGATCACTATTCCCGATCCGACCCGCATCGGCTTGCCGCCACTGGACAGCCTCACCTCCACCAGCGAGATCGTGCTGAACGGCGAGGCCGTGGCATTCAACCCAGCCGCCGCGGCGATCGCCATGTATGGCTCCGTCACCAAGGTGCCATCTGGCAGCGTGGTCGAAGAAGAGCATCCTGCTTACATCGACCGCACCATCATGCTGGCGCACATCCCGCTCGAGGTAACCGCGGTTACGGCAGACGGGGTGTCCGAGCCGTACCAGCGCAACATCGATTTCTCTGTCACTCCAGGTGGCATCCGCATCCTGATCGGCGGGCGCCTGGCTGAGGACATTGCGGCCGAGAGCGAGCTGATGCTGCCGATCAAGGTCAGCTACAGCTATCCGACCATCGACCTGATCAAGCCCTTCACCGTTGGCCAGAAGTACTACCGTGTGCTGCTCAGCCAGATCAACGAAGGTGGCAACAACGAGCGCCGTCGCATCCAGTGCTTCTACTGCCGCATTGCGCTCAACGGCGGTATCCCGCTGAATCAGGGTGCAGAGTTCGGCACCATCCCCGTACAGATCCGGCTGCTGGCAGATCCCAATATCACCGATATCGGTGAGGCTGCAATGTGGCAGTGGGAAGTGGAGGACAAGTCCGCCGTCTAAAGCCTGCCCAGACGAACAAGGCCCGCTTTTGCGGGCCTCGTCGTTTCTGGGCATCTGTTGCAGGTTCTATATCGTTGGCTGGCAACCTCTACCTCGGCTGGGCTACAGTCCTTCCCATATCAATTGGGAGGGATTCCTCTATGCAGTGTCCGGTTTGTGATCATGAGGCAGCAGCGTCTGAATTCGGTGATCCGGCTAAGTGTCCGGCTTGCGGCGTTTATTATGAGAAGGCGCTGGCGAACAAGCGAAGACTGGAAAGCGCTTCAGAAATTTCAATTGATAAATCTGGAAAGCCAACGGTTTCAGACAATTCAAAGCGGAAGGCAGATCCGGAAATTACAAGCGCTGGAGTGGCGTCAAAGATAACTTTCTCTGATTGGATTAACAGTAATCCACATATGAAGATTGTGGGTGCTTTAGTATTAGGTTTAGTTGTAGGTTATTTTTCAGGCCGAGAACACGTAAAGTACGAAATTAAAAGCGCTATACAGAATTCATTTAAAGGGTTGGCTGGCGCATTCTCAGGCTCGCGTGAGGCTGACCCCGTAAAGCCTTTGCAGAAGGCGCTGGCTCCTGGCGTAGTGAGCGCAGCATTCATCAGAAAGGACTTTACTGAAGGTGAGTATGGTCAGGGTACAATTGATATTGTTTTAGATTTCAAAAATGACAGCCAAGAAGATATTAGAGCCTTTGACGGAGTCCTTCATTTTACAGACCTTTTAGGAAACGAAATTATCGACTCCAATGTTGCTGTGAATGATCCTGTGAAGTCCGGTAAAATACTTTCTTGGATTGGAGGAATAAAATACAACAAGTTTATTGATCGGCATAACAGTTTTAGATTTGCAGAAGAGGGTAATATTAAGCTCAGTTTCGAACTGAAGAAGGTTCTCTATGCAGACGGAAGATTGCAAGAATATTGAAATTAATTAAAACCCGCTTCGGCGGGTTTTTTATTACCTGGAGAATGGCATGTCAGAGCTTCAAATCCTTTTCCCGGCGACTGTTTTGGCTGATGTGAATGGCCGGTCGGTAGGAATAAAGCCGGTGCAGCTGCGTCACTTCGAGGTATTTGGCAAAGCCTCAGCGGAGCTGATGGCGGCGCTGGCCAGCCCGGCCCCTGGCGCGGTGCTGCTGTATGCATCCAAAAACAAAAACCTGCGAGCGATCCTCGGCCGCGCAACCACCCTCACCGCGTGGCAGATCTGGCGTTTGCCGGCAGCTGTAGCTGTTGAGTTGATGGTGCATGTGGTGCGGGTGAACGCCAGTTTTTTCGACCAAGCCCTGATAGGACTGGCGGAAGTTCTAGCTGGGCAGGCATTACGCAACAACTGATATCCGCGGGCCACGCCTGGGCTGATATTCAGAGTTATACCCTGCCGCAGATCGAGGGGTTTATTGAGGCTGTGGCAGTCGGCAAGAAGGATGCGCTGCGAGATGCCGCGCTAGCCGTTCGCGCCGCTCGAGCATCCAAGAAAGACTTCCAGAAGCTCATGAAGGGGCTGGGTTAATGTCAAATAAAATCACCACCCAGCTAATCATTGATGGCAAGAACAAAGCTGGCGCTGCCTTCGCTGAGGCCGATCAGCAGCTGAATAAAATTGGTCTCAGTGCTAAAGCCGCTGGCACCTACATTGCTGGGGCGCTTTCTGTTACGGCGCTGGCGGCCTTTGTTAAAAACAGCATTAATGCCGCCGATGCCGCCACCAAATCCGCCAGCGCTGTGGGGTTGGCGGTAGAGGAATACACCGCACTTACCTACGCCGCGAAGCTGGCTGGTGTTGGTAGCGGCGAACTCGATGCCGGGCTTTCTAAGCTGAACCGCACGATTGATGCGGCTGCCAATGGCGGCAAGGCGCAGGTTGAGGCCTTCGACCGCGTCGGCATATCGGTTGTAAACGCCAGCGGCCAGATCAAGAGCAGCGATCAGGTATTGGCTGAGCTTGCCGATCGCTTCCAGCAGATGCCGGATGGCGTGCAAAAGTCCGCCATTGCCATGGAGCTGTTTGGCCGATCCGGCGCCAAGCTGATCCCGCTGCTTAACGGCGGAGCTGAAGGCCTGGAAGCGCTGCGCAAGGAAGCGGAAGCCCTGGGCCTGATTATTTCGGAGGACACCGCCGCCAAGGCGGAGGTGTTCAACGACAACATAACCCGCCTGGGCGAGGCTGGCGCCGGCGCCGGCAACCAGATTGCCGCAGAGCTGCTGCCTTCGCTGGTTGATCTTTCCCAATTGCTGGTTGATGTGAACAAAGAGGGGGAGGCCGGGAGGGTTGTAGCCGATGTGCTTGGTGGTGCCCTTAAGGTTCTGGCAACCGTAGTGCTGGTGGCGGCTAATGGATTTGGTTCTCTCGGGCGCCTTATAGGTGCTTCTGCTGCGGCGGCGGTATCTGTTGCTAAAGGTGAATTCACCCAGGCGGCCGACATTATGCGCGAGGTGGGTGAGGAGAACGCGCGCGAGCAGGGCCTGATGATCAAGCGGGTTAAGGATCTTTGGTCAGGCGCCGGCGAGGCCGCAACCCAAGCCGCCGTTGAGCAGAAGAAACAACAGCAGATTATGGTCAGCGACCTTAAGCAGACCACCGAAGCCATGGGCGAGCAGCTCAAGAAACAAGTTAAGGACGCAAAATCCGCGCTAGCCGAGCGAATTAAGGCCGAGCGTGAAGCAGCGAAACAGTTAGAGGATGCCAAGAAGGCCCAGCTCGATACCGAGAAGCGTTACAGCGAGGCGCTGGCCAAGCTTGGCGGTGCCGGCGGTGACCCTTCCTACGGCCAGGCGCAGGCGCTAAAAGTTTCAGCCCGTGCTGCCTTGGCGGGTGGCGATGTAGAGGGCGCTAAGAAGCAGGCCCAGGCTGCGCTTGAAGTGCTAAACCAGCTGGCCGCTGCAGGTGAAAGTACATACGGATTTGAAGGGTTCATTCGCGAGTTGCAGGCGATCGAGCAGTCAGCGGATCAGATCAACGTAGACAAAGCGCAGGCCAGCTTTAACAAAGCCGAGGAAGATGCCAAGCGGCTGAAGGTGGTGCTGGACGAAGCCAGCAACGTCAAGGTTAGCGTAGAACTTCCCCCGGAAGAGATCGCCCGAATCAAGGGCGTGATGCAGGCGCTCGCCGCTGAAATCAGCAATTCGATGGTGATTACCCCAAAAGTCGCAATGCCACAGGCCGGTCAGGCCGATGAAGATGGGTATGTGTTTGTGCCCAACCTGCCGAAGCCGCCGGGTTTTGCCAAAGGCACCAATAGTGCGCCGGCCGGGATGGCATGGGTCGGCGAGAAAGGCCCCGAGCTGGTGAACTTCGCAGGCGGTGAGCAGGTGCTCACTGCCACCGCATCGCAAAATCTGATGACGCGCCTGGCCGGGCTGAACATCCCTGACTTTGGTGCGGGAATTTCGGAGGCCGCGGCAAGCGCCGCGCCGTCAATGCCAAACCTAGGGCGTGTTGCGATTGAGATGGGCGGCGAGGAAGTCGGTTTGTATGCCAGCCCAACTGATGCGCTCAACCTCAAGCAGCTCGCCACAAAATTTGGGCGCTCGCGCCGTCGCTGATATCAGCCCGTCTAATGCGGGCTTGTTCGCCTGGAGTTTCCTGAATGGCATTCGCACTCATGCTCGGCGGCGTTGAAATACTGCCGCATGCCGGCACGCCGGAACCTGGCAATGATGAGCTTGGAGGCAGCACAGTGCTGCGGCTTAGCGATGGCACTGGGGTGAAAATGACCCGCTGGGAGAAACTCATATTCACAATCGGTGCTTCAGGCTTTGCCCCCCCAGGCTTAGATGGCCTGGACTATGGATCGCCGATGGAGTTTCGCAGTAACCATCCTGAAACGATGCAGTCTACGGAAAGGGTATTTTCATTGATCAGCCCTGCTCGCCCAGATCATGCCCCGTGGGGCTTTGCCCTGGTTGATGAGCGGCTGCAACGAGCCCCGGTTTCTATTGAAGGTTCGATCGTTACCGTTGCTGATGTGCCTGGCGCTCGCCTTTACCAGGTGTGGTGGTTCCCTGTGTATTCCGTATTTGCCAAGCGCCCGACCAAAACCCAGTCACCATCTAGTGGGCGCTGGACTTGGTCTATGACGCTTGAGGAGGCCTGATGATCAACGCAGGCCCCATTAACAGCGCGCCCCTGAACAGCCTGGCATATGTAACCCCTGACTTCCCTGACCATGACCCTGGCCCAGAGCCTGGGCCGGACGTGCCTGAGTATGTGGTGCGTGGCTTTGGCTTCCAGTGGCGCCTGCGGGTGATCGTTGGCGGCGTGGATATGAGCGACTTGCTGACTGGTACGGTGACCATCGACCGTGAAGAGGGAGCTGCTGCGATCGCGCAGCTGCAGATCTATGTAGCGGATAGCCCGGTACTGCCGCTGCAGTGGCTGGGTCGTAGCGTAACCATCGACTACATCAGCAAAAGCCTGGGCGTGATCACTGAAGTGCGGCGCTTTACCGGCAGCATTATCGATCCGGTCTGGAGCCCTGAATCGCGGCTGATGACATGCGAGTGCAGCGACCGGCTACAGCAGCGGGTTGAGGCGTTGAGCGTTGCGACGATTGATGCGCTTACGCTTGGCCTGTGGTCGGCTGATGTGCACGAACCTGTAGAAGGGCGCAGCCGCTGGGACTATGCCCTGGAGCGCATGGAGAGCCGCGCAGCCAGCCTGGATTGCTCGCCGAGTGGTGAGCTGCGTACCACCAGCTGGTTGCCAGTGGCGCCCAGCTTCCACTTTGGCCCGGGCACTACGCTCGATCAGTCGGTCGATGTGCAGCTTGCTCCGCTTTCAGGCGCGGTCAATCGGGTTGAGATTGAGGTGAGCTACCGCTACCCGCGGTTGTGGCAGTTCAATGAGACCTACACCTGGACGCACCCAGACACCGAGAACATCGGCGGCATTGGGGGCTTCTGCGCCTGGCGCGCGCGTAACAGCGAGCTGCCTACCATCGACATGGTGCAAGGGGCTGCGAACAACGCTGGCCAGGTCCTAGTATCGGCAAGCTATTACTTGCTGCCGCTGACCATGCCAAACCCCTGCGGTGATGAGGTGCCGTGGTTAAACACCGTGCCTGATTTGCTGCTTGGCGCCACCTGGACGAGCGCGCGCCGATGGGTGCAAACGGTTACCGAGACTTATCGGTTAACCCTGGCCACTCCGGCTGGTGTGTCGGCGGATGAGCGTGTGGTGCAGCGCACCGGCTACAGCCTGCAGATTGAAAGCCCGATTGCAGAAGGGTGGGTGGATGCCCTGAACGCGTTGGAGTTCACCGGCGCCATTGGTATCGGTGGGGGCGATTTGCCGGCCGGCAACATCGATGGAACGCAAGACCTCAGTGAGGAATCGCGGCGACGCTCCATGTTGGAAGTGGCGCTCTGGACTGCCCGGGCTGAACTGTACAAAGCCAGCCGTGGTGCGCGCGCTTTCTGGTCTGTGCCGACAAGCATGGCCATGGACGTTGACCTGGTGCATACGCTGTCGCTGGATGATCAGCGTGTTGTGGCAGACGGCAAGTGCGCGCGGATTGTGGATACCTTCGACCACCTTGCAGGCACAGCAATCACGCAGATCAGCATTGCCTTGATGAGTGGCGGCGGGGAGAGCAGCGCACTCACCGTGCCTGGTCGCCTTGGCCTGCCTGATGACGAGCAACCTGGCACTCAGCCGCAACGCACTTTGCCAACGCAGTTGGCCGAGGCGGGCGCCGACCCATACGACGATGAGCTGGATGGGTTTGCCGGTAACTACACATCGCTTGGCGCCACTGAGCAGTTCCCGCGCCGGCTTACCGCGCCGGCGAGCGAGCTGCCTGCTGAAGACCGAGACGAGAAGGTGTATGAGCTTGATCGCTTTTACAGCGTAGGCGTGCCCGAAAACACGTTGGAGATGTGACATGACCAACGAAGAACGCCGCCGGCGCAGCGGTGAAGCGGCCGCGGCATCGCGTGGTACTGGCGAAGCTGCTGCAGCCGCGCGCCGGGCGATTGAAAAAGCCAACATCGAGGCCCGCACTGGGCGTACAGCTGTTGAGGATATTCGCTCGCTGGCCAAGCCTGAGCGTACTCGCCAGAGCCTGAGGCCATTAGCGCCGGTAGGTGCGGTGCCTGCCACCCGTGGCCGTGCGGATTATCCGGCGGTGGGGCGCGGTGGTGCTGGCACTGGCTTCCCGCTGACCGAGCAGCCCGGCACACGTGAATACGCCCCCGATCCGGTCTTTGTTGAGACCTTTGATGGCAGCGGCTATTTCCGGGTGTTGGTGGCCAGCAAACTGACCTTTACCGATGTGGACGGCGCTACGGCGATCATGAACCTGGATGTGCCTGATGAGTGAATCTAGCCAGTGGCCGTTTCTGGGCAAGGTGGATGCGGTTGATCCGTACCCGTTCCACGGCCTGATCTATCGGGTGAGCGGTGTGGAGTGGTTGGACCCGCGTGATGGCCGGCCCGCAATTGAGGTCCCCGATACATGGGTAAGCCTTAACGCTAGCCCTCACATGCATAACTACAGCCCTCACCAGGCTGGTGTGTTGTGGGATATAGGCCGCGCCGACCCACCAGAGTCCCCTTTGATTGAGGCCGCCAGCGGCCGGTCACTGGGGAGGCGGGTGATGCGCGCCGGCGGCTCTATGCCAGTTAGGCTGGCCGATAAAACCCACCAGATTGAGGTGCTCTTGTTCCCGGAGAGCACTGGTATTGATTTGCGCCTGCAAGTAAAGGGCGACTCACAGGGCCCGATATTTGAAACCCTGACCATGGCTGACTTCGGTGTAGTGCTCGAAAACATCTACAGCGAGGAAGACCTCAATCCGATTTCCGGCACGACTGGCATGCGCCTCGGTGTGAACTTCAGTGATGCCACGCCGGATGGTGTACGCCGGCTTTATGCCGTGCATCTTGAGCGAGCGGGGGTAAGCATTCAGCCCTATGAGCTTGTGCCGGTGGGCTTCTTCGAAGTCACCCTGAGCCTGGATGAGGATGTGGTAGTAGGCGCGGTAGATGTGGTTGCTCAGATTGAGGATTGCCTGGGCACCTACACCAACACGGGCATGCACGACTACCAGCGCCGAAGCCCGCTATTTCCTGGGCCCTGCGCGCTTTCCTGGGAGCTTGTGACGGCCGGAGAAGAGTGGCGGCCCAATCTGGCAGATGCCGGTAGCGCGTCACGCACCAGTGCGCGCTTCGGGCTAGTGACTGGCGCTCTCTACATCGAAGGCAGCATTGAATACTTCACGTGCGATTACACGTACTCACATGATCTGTCTGGCAGCTGGTCAAACCCAGGCTATACCGGCACCGAGATAAGCCCCGGTGAGTGCAGCTATGACGGTAGCTCAAGCCCGCCAGCGATACCGGACACGATCACTCGCTTGGAAACCTTTACTGAAAGCATCACGGCCAGGTTTGGCGGCCACAGCATATCGGGTGACTTCACGGTAACCGTCACCGCCGGCGGCACTGGCGACGATGTAACGGGCAGCTCAGCGGGCAGCATTATGGGCCGCTCATATTCTGGTGCCCTGCCGTATGTTCCAACGCTCAAGTGGCTTTTCGTTTATCCGCCACCAGGTGGGCTGGTGTTACCGAGCCGTAATCGACTCGGTTTAAACACTGGCAGTCCCGTTGCCACCGCAGCGCTTCGCCGCAACCGAAGCTTCCAGGGTTTGGCGGTCGCATTTGATGACGACGATAACGGCGCGCAATCACCAATGCTGCATGCCACGGGTGTTTCCGGTGCCCAAGAAGACCTGGCCAACATTCGTCGCGATTCAGCATTTCGCCCGCTTTATGACGGTGCTCTATGCCCCATTACCCGCAACGCAGTGCGCGCCTGTGACCTGCCGGCTGACCAGTTGATACAGGGCTGGATTTAAACCTAGGAGTGTCCATGAACTTCATTAACAACTGGCTGCGGGGGATAACCCTGGAAGTCGGCGTAACCGAGTGCGCGCTGGATTTGCCCGATGGCACTTACCGCCTAACCATTGCGGACTCGGCCACTGCTTTGGCCACCGTGTGGGAGATTGTCGAGGCCGTGGTAGTGGATGGCACCGCCACGCTTACCCGCGGGATGGAAGGCACGCTGGAGCGCAACTGGCCAGAGGGCAGCGTGATCTATGCGGGCATTACTGCTGGCATGCTTTCGCTGTTTTCGCTGGGTGGTGGCGCTGAGGTTGTAACCGGTGAAGACCCGCCGGCGCTCGCGCCGCCCTCGGTTGGGGCGCTGTATATCGCGCCCGCTGGGCCCGCATATATCGCCCTTGGTTCGGACTTTCCGGAGCAATGGGCCCAGGTGCTTGGTGAGCCGGCGCCCTATAACTATGACGCCACCACTGCAGGCACCACCAATGCCGTGCCGCGCGAGGCCCGCGCGGCGCGTGTTGGCGTGGCAGACGGTTCAGCGGCTGAGGTTGAGTGCACGTTAGAGCTACCAGAATGGCCGGTTTTGCCTCATGGCTTTGTGATCGATGCCATGGGCAGCGCGGCCAACCCAATGACGGTGCATGTCGACCTGGCCGATGCACTGCCCGCCGGCGTGGTGGCCACCTACATTGGCGGCGAAGACTTCGACTCAGGCGCAACGATTAGCCGCGTCGGCGATGTGCTCACCATCGAGACCGATCACCCTGTGCGCCTGACCCTGGTCGGGCTGCGCTCATACCTTGATATGGCAGATGAACTTAACGCCGAGGTCAGCATTAGCCTCGCGCGGTTGCCCTATACCGGCATCACATTTATCGACCTGCCATAAGAGCAGGCCGCCCGGCCTTCTGCGGTCGCCAAAAACCATAATGGAGTAGCCAGCCATGCAGCCGGCCCGCCTAGACCTGCCTCTCGTTCGGGGTGCTACCAACCGCAAACCGCTGTGGCTGATGCAGCCGCAGTTCGTTTCACCTTCGCCGACCATTACCGAGATACACCGCACCGCGCCCCTGCGCATGACCGTGCCAGGCCATGGCCTGCCAGGCACCTGGCCGGTATGGCTTCGCGGGGTGTCGGGCGGTGGTTCGCTGAACCGCGAGCCCGGGCGCGAAGCCTTTTACATGCCTGATGTGATTGATGCCAACACCCTGGAATTCAACAACCTCGACGGCGTGGACAGCCGCGCTACCGGTGGGCGCATCACCTACCAACTCCCGGTTGACCTTGCCGGCTGCAGCGGGCGCTTGCTGCTGTGCGGCCCCGGCCACCAGCTTGAGCTGACCACCGCCAACGGCGGACTGGTGATTGAGGGCCTGGGGCAGATGATGATCGTGCTCACCGTAGAGCAGAGCAACGCCATCACCTGGAAGCGCGGCACCTATGACTTGGACCTGACCATGAGCGATGGCGACGTGATCCGCTGGCTGTCGGGTGACGTGACCGTCAGTGGTGGCTGCCATGGGTGATTGCTGCCCTGCGGTTGTCGTGGGCGGGCAACCCTTTGTTGTGGTGGTAGAGCCGCGCCAAGCGCCTGCGGTAGTGGTGGCGGGTGGGCGGCAGGGGCCTGCTGGGCGGCCAGGGCTTAACGGTGGCGAAACATTCCAGTTTGAGCAAGCAGATCCGGCAGCTGTTTGGACGGTGCCCCACAACCTGCAGCGCCGCCCCAGCGTCATGGTCACCGACCTGGCCGGCAATGCCGTGATCTCCGATATCCGCTACATCGACGACAACATCATCCAAATCACGCACGGCCGGCCTGTTGCTGGCTTCGCCTACTGCAACTAGGAGCGCCCATGAAAATCACCAATCACCTAAACGCCGATGGCTTCCGGGTTCAGAACCTGGCTGATGCCACTGACCCCCAGGACGCGGTAAGCAAAGCCCAGCTCGATGCCGCCGTGCAGGGCTGGAAGTGGAAAGAGCCTGTCCGGGCTGCCAGCGCTGCAAACATCACGCTCTCTGGTGCGCAAACCATCGATGGTGTGAGCGTTGTTGCGGGCGACCGGGTGTTGGTTAAGGATCAAAGCGCCGGCTCGGCCAATGGCATTTACGTCGCCGCCACCGGCGCTTGGTCTCGCGCTGCAGACTTTGACGCCGGCACTGAAGTGGTTGGCGCAACAGTCTTCGTTTCTGAGGGCACAGCCAACGGCAACAGCCAGTGGCACATGACCACTGATGGGCCAATCACGATTGGCACCACTGACCTGGTGTGGGCTCAGGTCGGCGGCGGTGCGAGCTATACCGCCGGCGCCGGCATCGTCATCAGTGGCGGGGTTATCTCCATCGATGACGCCGTGGTAGCGCGCAAGGTTAGCGCCACCATCGGCGACGGCACCGCTACCACAATTTCTGTTACCCACAACCTGGATAGCCGCGACCTGATCGTGAGCGTTAAGGAAGTGTCGAGCAATGCTGGCGTTATTGCTGATTGGGTAGCCAACACCGACGACACCGTGCAGATCACCTTTGGCGTTGCCCCAACCACCGGGCAATACCGGGTAACGGTGGTGGCATGAGGCACGTAGGCCTGCGAAGCGATGCTGAAGACATTGCTTCGCAGGAACAGATTGATGTGTGGGCGCTCATCCCTATCGGCTCACCATTCCCGCTCTGGACGCACCTCACCGGAGTAGCGGCACCGCCAACCGACAACCCGAACTACCGCTACATCAAGCTGACCGCCAGCGACAGCTACAACACGGGAGTGCTCACCAGCGAATCAGTCAGCGGGTCTGCACCGCTGGTGCAGGCAACTGCTGCGATTAGCGACTCTGGCAGCGCGCTGAATGGCCAGACGGTTCGGCTAATTAACACTGAGCGCCGTTTCGTGCGAGCTGGCTCAAGCGGGACTGTAGAAGCTGACGCAATGGAAGCGCACACCCACACCTACAACCAACCTGTAACCAACGGATTAGGCCCACCCGATAGCATTTATGCCCGCCCGAACGGTATTAACAATGGGGTAGCTACCGGTGGCGCATCCGGCCGGACAGCAAACGAAACCCGCGCCAAGAACATCGGTGCGGACTATTACATGAGGATTCGCTGATGCCCTATGCAGCAGATAACCGCATCAGTCGCGACCCAATTGAGGGCGGTATCGAAATCACTGAGCAGCAGTATTTCGAGGCCCTTGCCGGGCTGCTTGAAGGGTTGGTTGTTAGCATAGAGGACGGCTTTAATGTTGGGCCTGAGCCGGTGCCGGAGCCTGAACCGGTGCCGGTGCCGGTGCCTACCGAGCAAGAGCTACGCGCTCTCCGATTGCTCGCGAACAACGCGGGTTACGAGCTGGCAACGATGGCCATCACCGCAGACTACCCGCAGCTTGAGAAGGACACGTGGCCCACCCAAGACAAAGAGTCAAAAGCCTGGGTGGACGATCCAGATAACGCGCTCACCCCATGGATTGATCGTGCAGCTGCAACACGCGGGATTGATCGGGTGGAATACTTGCTGCGCACGCTGACAAAGGCGCAGCAGTTCGAAATGGTCAGCTCGTATCTAACCGGCACGCGGCAGAAGTATGAGGACCAGATCAAAGCGGGTGGCAACCCGGAACTGGACTACACAATACCGCTCAGCCTGTACGCCGAGATGCAGGCCCAGGCCGAGCTGATCATGAGTACGCCACCCGCACAGCTGCAGGAGCTTTTCTGATGCCAGCACAACTCGCGCTGTACAAAGGCAAAGGCCAGCGCGGCAATGCCGCTATACGCTGGTGGACGGGCAGCCAATACAGCCACTGTGAGCTGGTGGTGGATGGCTGGTGCTACTCCAGCTCTGTGATGGACAAAGGCGTGCGCCGTAAGCGGGTAGGGCCTGGCGCTGATGAAATCAGCCTGGGGGAAGATCACTGGGATCTGATCGAGCTGCCGTGGGCAGACGGCACCGCCATCGTGCGCTACTTCGAGGCCACTGACAGCGACGTTTACGGCTGGCCATCACTGATCGCCAGCCAGGTTTTCAACCGCAACCGGCCGACCCAGCATGCTGCCTTCTGTTCAGAGTGGTGCATGCGCGCCTTGGCGTTGCCGAACCCTTCGATCTACAACCCGCAAACGACTGGAGCGCAGTGTCGGTGGCTGACCGAAAGCTGGGCACTGCGCCTGGCTGCCTAAGGCTCGCGATCAAGCAGCTCGCTACGCAGAATCTTGAGGCCCGCCGGGGCGCAGATGTCCAGCCGCACATTGGTGCCTGAGTCGTTAATTTCGTGCACCCTGATAGTGAAGCCCTCGGCTAACTGCTCAGCAAGCAGCGCAGGATCAGCCCCTGGCGCGGTGATCAGTACGAACTCTTCGTTGAGTTTGCGGGCGATGATCAGTCCCATCGATAGCATCCTTGCATAGATAAGTGGGGGCGCCTTGCGCGCAATCCACAGCCTAGACCATGCCCGCCAAGTGCGGGATTTTTTACGCCTGGAGAAAAGTATGAGTCAGCGTGAGATTGATATTGATGTGCTTGCCCGCACGATCTGGGGTGAGGCGCGCGGCGAAGGTCAGGCCGGCCAGATTGCGGTGGGCTGGTGCATCCGCAACCGGGTAGAGATGGACCTGCACAATGACGGCAAGCCGGATTGGTGGGGCGAAGGCTATGCCGGCGTATGTAAGGCCCCCTGGCAGTTCAGCTGCTGGAACCGCAACGACCCGAACTCAGCCTACCTGCGCGGCGAGAAGCAGATCCCGGCGGCTCAGTTCATCCAGTGCCGTGAGGCTGCTGTTGCCGTGATCGATGGTCACCAGCCCGACCCGACCGGGAAAGCCACGCACTACTACTCCACCACTATGAAAACTCCGCCGGCCTGGGCTGCACGCGCTACTCGCACGTGCAAGATCGGCCGGCACATCTTCTCCAAGGATGTGCCGTGATGGGGGCCTGGCTAAAACTGGTCCCTTCCTGGGCGTGGCTGGCCATGGCCTGGGCGCTGTCCCTGGTACTGGTCGGAGGTGCGCAGCAGGTGCGGGTGGCCATCGCCCAGGTTGAGGCGGCGGGTGCGCTGACCAAGGCGGCCAACTCAGCTACGACCCTGGCCGACTACAAAACCGAAGTGAGCGAGCGTGACCGCAAGGCAACGCTGGCAGCCCTGCAGGAAACCAAGCGCCGCATAGCGGCAATAGATGAGGTACAGAAGGATGCCGAACAACAATTGGAAGCAGCTCGGACTGATGCTGCCAATGCTGGTAGTGCTCTTGAGCGGCTCAAGCTGCGCCTCGAAGCAGCTGAGCGCCGCAGTCGTGACGCCGGCAATACCATCACTGCCCAGCTCAGCGCGGCAGCAGAAGCCGATTCCCGAGTGCGTACCGAGCTGCTCGGCCGGCTTGGAGCGCTCGCTCAACTCTATGCTGGAGTCGCCGACGAGCGGGGAGTAGCGGGTACTGCGTGTGAGCGTGCTTATGACGGGGTAAAAGGGGGAGGGTGAGCGTGCCCAGGACGGGCGTGGAAGGGTGCCAAATCGTTTCCGCAACTAAATCAGCGCCCCGCGTGGCACTAGGGCCGCAGCCGCGTATAATTAGCGCACTTGCGGAAATCAAATGGCTGTAACTAATTGAATGATATAGAAAAAGCGGCAGACGATTCGGCTGCCGTTGGCGTTTTCAAGATAGCCCTGGGTGTCGAGTACAAAGGGTCGCGCTATCGCGGCTTTCAGCGCCAGCGCGCCGGTGTGCCTTCAATCCAGGAATCGCTGGAAAAAGCCCTGGCGAAAGTCGCTGGCGGTGTTCCCGTTACCCTGAGTTGCGCCGGGCGTACCGATGCGCTGGTGCATGCCAGTGCCCAGGTGGTGCACTTCAATACGCCGGTCGAGCGTTCCATGCATGCCTGGGTGATGGGCGCGAATATGAACCTGCCCGGTGATATCAGTGTGACCTGGGCCAAGTCGATGCCGGCGCACTTTGATGCGCGTTTCTGCGCCCAGGCGCGGCGTTACCGTTATGTGATTTATAACGACCAGATTCGCCCGGCGCATATGGCCGAAGAAGTCACCTGGAATCATCGGCCGCTGGATGTTGAACGCATGCGCCAGGCTTCCCGCGCATTTATCGGCACCCATGATTTCAGCGCCTTCCGCGCGCGGCAGTGTCAGGCCAAGTCGCCGATCAAGACCGTACACCATCTGGAGTTACTGCAGTACGGGCGGTTTATCGTGCTGGATATCCGCGCCAATGCCTTTCTGCATCATATGGTGCGCAATATCGCCGGGGTGCTGATGACCATTGGTGCGGGTGAGCGGCCGGTTGAGTGGGCGCAGGAAGTGCTGGAAACCCGCGTGCGGCGTACCGGTGGAGTGACCGCGCATCCTTATGGCTTGTACCTGGTGCAGGTTGATTACCCCGAGGAGTTCGACTTGCCCAAGCGCTATCTGGGGCCGCACTTTCTTTCCGGCTTGCCGGATGTGGCGGCTGACGCCTGAAAGGCTATTTGCTAGCATCCGGCTTCCACTGAATTTATCGAGGTCATCCTGTTGTCAGCCGTTCGCAGCAAGATTTGTGGCATTACCCGCATAGAGGATGCATTGTCGGCTGTCGAGGCGGGCGCTGATGCGATTGGCCTGGTGTTTTATGCCAAGAGCCCGCGCGCGGTCACGCTGCAGCAGGCACGCTCAATCATTGCTGCCTTGCCGCCCTTTGTGACCACGGTAGGCCTGTTTGTTGATGCCAGCCGCTGCGAGCTGGGTGAAATTCTCGATGCAGTGCCGCTGGATCTGTTGCAGTTCCATGGCGACGAGAGCCCGGACGACTGTGATGGCTACCACCGTCCCTATATCAAGGCGCTGCGCGTCAAGCCGGGCGATGACATTGCCGCGCAGGTGGCGCTGTACAGGAATGCCAGTGGCGTATTGCTGGACACCTATGTGCCAGGTATTCCAGGTGGTACGGGCGAAGCATTCGATTGGTCGCTGGTGCCACAGGGTTTGAGCAAGCCGATTATTCTGGCGGGCGGCCTGACGGCTGAGAACGTTGCGCAGGCTATCGCGCAGGTACGTCCCTATGCCGTGGATGTCAGCGGTGGCGTGGAAAAGGCCAAGGGCATCAAGGATGCCGAGAAGATTCGCGCTTTTATGCAGGCGGTGAAGGCTGCTTGAGGTGTGCCTGGTTGATGTGACGGCGCTGCGGGCTTGGCCGTCCATAACCCTGTTGCAGGTTGGATAAACGCTGCAGGCGGTCGTTCGAGGCGGCGGGTGAGTAAGTGCTGATGGCCGTGCACCGACCCCTGAAACGACTGTACCCATGAATTTTCCCGGTTAGGCCTGGTCGCATTTAGCGCAGCCCGTCCGGTTAACAGCTTTGGAGAGTCAAGAGCATGAGCAACTGGTTGGTAGACAAACTGATCCCATCGATCATGCGTTCCGAGGTCAAAAAGAGTTCGGTTCCCGAAGGCCTGTGGCACAAGTGCCCGTCCTGCGATTCGGTGTTGTACAAGCCCGAGCTGGAAAAGACCCTGGATGTTTGCCCCAAGTGCAATCACCACATGCGTATCGATGCTCGCGCGCGCCTGGATATCTTCCTGGATGCCGAGGGTCGTGAAGAGCTGGGCGCCGACCTTGAACCGGTTGATCGCCTGAAGTTTCGCGACAGCAAGAAGTACAAGGATCGCCTCACCGGTGCGCAGAAACAGACCGGTGAGAAAGATGCCCTGGTGGCCATTCGTGGCACCCTGGAAGGCATGCCGATTGTGACCTGCGCTTTCGAGTTTTCTTTTATGGGCGGTTCGATGGGTGCCATCGTTGGCGAGCGCTTTGTACGCGCCGCCAATGCGGCCCTGGAGCAGCGTTGCCCATTGGTGTGTTTCTCCGCATCCGGCGGCGCACGTATGCAGGAAGCGCTGATCTCGCTGATGCAGATGGCCAAGACTTCGGCTGTGCTGGCGCGTTTGCGTGAAGAAGGTATTCCGTTTATTTCCGTGCTGACTGATCCGGTGTATGGCGGTGTGTCTGCCAGCCTGGCCATGCTCGGTGATGTGATTGTCGCCGAGCCCCGCGCACTGATTGGCTTTGCCGGCCCACGCGTGATCGAGCAAACCGTGCGCGAGAAACTGCCAGAAGGCTTCCAGCGTAGCGAGTTCCTGCTGGAGCACGGTGCCATCGATATGATTATTCACCGCGCCGAATTGCGTCCGCGCCTGGCGCGTCTGCTGGCTCAGTTTATGGGGCTGCCGTCGCCTGTAGCCTTGCCGGCGACTGCATGACTGAGCGCTCCCTTGCCGATTGGCTGAACTATCTGGAGCAGCTGCATCCGAGCGCCATTGATATGGGGCTGGAGCGTTCCCGGGTAGTGCTGCAGCGCCTTGGCTTGACCAAGCTGGCGCCGCGGGTGATTACCGTCACCGGAACCAATGGCAAGGGCTCGACCTGTGCATTTATCGCCTCGCTGCTGCAAGGGCAGGGGTTCAAGGTCGGTGTTTACAGCTCGCCGCACCTGTTGCGTTACAACGAGCGGGTGCAGATTGCTGGCGTTGAAGCCACGGATGCCATGCTCTGTGAGGCCTTCGCCGTAGTGGAGGCCGCGCGTGGTGACACCTCGCTGACCTATTTCGAGATGGGCACCCTGGCGGCGTTCTGGCTGTTTCAGCAGGCCGGTCTGGATGCGCTGGTGCTTGAGGTCGGTCTCGGCGGTCGGCTGGATGCAGTGAATCTGCTGGATGCCGATATCGCTCTGGTCACCAGCATCGGCATTGATCATGCCGACTGGCTGGGTGATACCCGTGAGTCGGTTGCCTTCGAGAAGGCCGGTATCTTCCGTGCGGGTAAGCCTGCCCTGTGTGGCGATCTTGAGCCGCCGCAGCCGCTGCTTGATCAGGTTGCACTGCTCGACGCTCCGTTCTTCCTGCGTGGTCGTGACTATGACCTGAGCATCAATGCGCAGGATTGGTCCTGGTACGGTCTCAACCATCAGGGCGAAGTGCTGAGTCTGGAGCACTTGCCGCTGCTCGATCTGCCCATGGAAAACGCTGCCCTGGCTCTGCAGGCTTACGCGGTGATGCAATTACCCTGGCAGCCCGAGGTGATCAAGCAGGCACTGCAGCAGACGCGTGTGACCGGGCGACTCGATCGCAGAATGCTTAATTGGCAGGGCAAGTCACTCACGCTGCTGCTCGATGTTGGGCATAATCCCCATGCTGCCGAGTATCTCGCGCAGCGCCTGGCTAGCCGGGCGTTGTCAGGCAAGCGCCTGGCCGTGTTTGGTTTGCTGGCTGACAAGGACCTGCCCGGTGTGGTGGCGCCTTTGCTGAGCGAAGTGGACAGTTGGGCGGTGGCGGCTTTGCCGACCAGTCGCACGCGCGCAGCAGCCGAGTTGCAGGCGCATCTGCATAACAGCGGGGCGCGAGTGGCCGCTTATGCCAGTGTGCAGGCAGCGCTTGAAGCTCAGTGTGAGCAGGCTTCGGATGGGGATGAAGTGCTGCTGTTTGGATCTTTCTACTGCGTGGCCGAGGCCCTGGATTGGCTGGCCCGCCAAGCCAATGGGGGCGTGCAGGATGGCATTGCTGGATAAGGGATTGAAGCAGCGCATGGTCGGTGCGCTGGTATTGCTGGCGCTGGCAGTGATTTTCCTGCCGATGCTGCTGTCGCGTGAAGATGAATCGCAGCGGGTTCAGGTTGATGCACCGGCAATGCCGGCGGCTCCTGAGGCCCCAGAAGTCGAATTGCAGCCGGTAGCAGTGCCTGAGCCGCAAATATTGCCCGATGAGCCGATTGGTAGCGAGGCCGTGCAAAGCCTGGAGCCAGGCGAGCCTGTTGTGGCCGAGCAACCGACCGCGCCAATCACTCCGGCTACACCGGCTGCAGCACCTGAGCCTGTAATAACGCCACCTCAACCTGCTCCGGGTAAACTTGATGTCAACAGCTTGCCGATTAGTTGGTCGGTGCAGCTGGCGAGCCTGTCCAGCAGTGATGGCGCGCAGAAATTGCAGAAAACCCTGCGCAGCCAGGGCTACAACGCCTATATCCGCAGCGTCGATGGCATGAATCGGGTGTTTGTCGGGCCGCTGATCGAGCGTGCCGAGGCGGATCGCCTGCGTGATCAGCTCAATCGTCAGCACAAGCTCAATGGTTTTGTGGTGCGTTTTCAGCCCGAAGCCGGCTGATCAAGCGGCTTGGTGTTCATCGTCAAGCCGATTTACCTGGCCCGCCACTAGGCTGGCCGGGCATTTCAGCGGTTGGCGAATCCTTTGCTTACGCCACGCGCAGGTGCTCTGCTAAAATGCAGCGCCTTTCTCGTCGGTAACCTGCATCGTGGCATTCACCTGGGTCGATTGGGCGATTATCGCCGTTGTCGCCGTTTCAAGTCTGATCAGTCTGAGCCGAGGCTTCGTCAAGGAAGCCCTGTCACTGCTTACCTGGATTATTGCTGGCGTGGTCGCCTGGATGTTCGGCGGCGCACTGTCGCAGCACCTGGTGGATTTTATCGAAACGCCCTCGGCGCGCGTGATTGCAGGTTGCGCGATTCTATTTGTGGTCACCCTGTTGGTAGGTGCCCTGGTCAATTACCTGATTGGTGAGTTGATCCGGGTGACCGGACTGTCAGGGACCGATCGTTTTCTCGGCATGGTCTTCGGCGCGGCGCGCGGAGGCCTGCTGGTCGTGGTGCTGGTTGGTTTGATCAGCCTGGCACCGGTGCAGCAAGACAGCTGGTGGCAGGAATCAGCACTTGTACCGCATTTTCTGATGGTTGCTGACTGGTCGAAGAACCTGATTCTGGGGTTGTCCAGTGAGTGGCTGGCCAGCGGCGTTACTGCGCCGGTGGAGTTACCGTTCAAAGAGGCGCTGCAGCAGCCTAAACTGCCGTAAGTGCATTGCGAATCATCGTGTTTCATTGAGTAGGGGTTGCGTCACATGTGCGGCATTGTCGGTATCGTCGGTAAATCGAACGTCAATCAGGCGCTGTATGATGGGCTCACCGTCCTCCAGCACCGCGGCCAGGATGCTGCCGGTATTGTCACCAGCCATGATGGCCGCCTGTTCCTGCGCAAGGACAACGGTCTGGTACGTGATGTGTTCCAACAGCGGCACATGCAGCGCCTGGTCGGCCATATGGGCATCGGCCATGTGCGCTACCCGACTGCGGGCAGTTCCAGCTCGGCCGAAGCGCAGCCGTTCTACGTCAACTCGCCGTATGGCATCACCCTGGCGCACAACGGCAACTTGACCAACGTCGAGCAGCTGGCCAAGGAGATCTACGAGTCCGACCTGCGCCACGTCAATACCAACTCCGATTCGGAAGTGCTGCTCAACGTGTTCGCTCACGAGCTGGCCCAGCGCGGCAAGCTGCAGCCCACCGAAGAAGACGTGTTCGCCGCCGTGACTGACGTGCACGAGCGCTGCCTGGGGGGCTACGCAGTAGTCGCGATGATCACCGGTTACGGCATCGTCGGTTTCCGCGACCCTAACGGTATCCGCCCGATCGTCTTCGGCCAGCGTCATACCGATGAAGGCGTGGAATACATGATCGCCTCGGAAAGCGTCTCCCTCGACGTGCTTGGCTTCACCCTGATTCGCGATCTCGCGCCGGGCGAAGCGGTGTACATCACCGAGGAAGGCAAGCTGTTCACCCGTCAGTGCGCGGCGAATCCGAAATACGCTCCGTGCATCTTCGAGCACGTCTATCTGGCACGTCCGGATTCGATCATGGATGGCATCTCGGTGTACAAGGCGCGCCTGCGCATGGGCGAGAAGCTGGCCGACAAGATCCTCCGTGAACGCCCGCAGCACGATATCGATGTGGTCATCCCGATTCCGGATACCAGCCGTACCGCAGCACTGGAACTGGCTAACCATCTGGGCGTGAAGTTCCGCGAAGGCTTCGTCAAGAACCGTTATATCGGCCGCACCTTCATCATGCCGGGCCAGGCTGCCCGCAAGAAATCCGTACGGCAGAAGCTCAACGCCATCGAGCTGGAATTCCGCGGCAAGAACGTGATGCTGGTGGATGACTCCATCGTGCGCGGCACCACCTGCAAGCAGATTATTCAGATGGCCCGCGAAGCCGGGGCGAAGAACGTGTACTTCTGCTCGGCCGCGCCAGCGGTGCGTTACCCGAACGTGTACGGCATCGACATGCCCAGCGCCCATGAGCTGATCGCTCACGGCCGCACCACCGAGGAAGTTTGCGAGCTGATCGGCGCCGACTGGCTGATCTATCAGGATCTGCCGGATCTGATCGAAGCGGTCAGCGGTAGCAAGAAGATCAAAATCGACAATTTTGACTGTGCGGTGTTCGACGGCAAGTACGTGACCGGTGATGTCGATGAGGCTTATCTGGATAAGATCGAGCAGGCGCGCAACGATGCCTCCAAGGTCAAGTCCCAGGCCGTCAGCGCGATTATCGACCTTTACAACAACTAGGTTGCAGTCCGGCCCGCTGCGGCGGGCCGGTTGAGGGGATTGGCAATGACGATTGAATGGCAAGCCGGGCGTCTGGACAGCGATCTCGACGGCGTGGGCTTCGATACCCTGGCAGTACGCGCCGGTCAGCATCGCTCGCCAGAAGGTGAGCACAGCGAGGCGATCTACCCAACCTCCAGCTACGTATTCCGCACCGCGGCCGATGCTGCTGCACGTTTTGCCGGCGAAGTGCCGGGCAACGTCTATTCGCGCTACACCAACCCGACGGTGCGCGCCTTTGAGGAGCGCATCGCTGCCCTGGAAGGGGCCGAACAGGCGGTGGCGACGTCATCCGGCATGTCGGCGATTCTGGCCATCGTCATGAGCCTGTGCAGCGCCGGTGATCATGTGTTGGTGTCGCGCAGCGTATTCGGTTCGACCATCAGCCTGTTCGAGAAGTACCTCAAGCGCTTCGGCGTGCAGGTCGACTACGTGCCGTTGGCTGATCTGGACGGCTGGGCCGCTGCCTTCAAGCCCAACACCAAACTGCTGTTTGTCGAGTCGCCATCCAACCCGTTGGCCGAACTGGTGGATATTGCTGCCCTAGCGGATATCGCCCACAGCAAAGGCGCGCTGCTGGCGGTGGACAACTGCTTCTGCACCCCGGCGTTGCAACAGCCGATCAAGCTCGGTGCCGACGTGGTGATGCATTCGGCAACCAAATATATCGACGGTCAGGGCCGCAGCATGGGCGGTGTGGTCGCAGGCTCGGCCAAGCTGATGACCGAAGTGGTGGGCTTTCTGCGTACCGCCGGGCCGACACTCAGCCCGTTCAATGCCTGGATCTTCCTCAAAGGCCTGGAAACCCTGCGCATCCGTATGCAGGCGCATTGCGCCAGCGCGCTGCAATTGGCGCAGTGGCTGGAGCAGCAGCCAGGCATCGAGCATGTGTACTACGCCGGCTTGCCCAGCCACCCGCAGCATGAGTTGGCCAAGCGCCAGCAGAGTGCCTTCGGTGCGGTGGTCAGCTTTGAGGTCAAGGGCGGCAAAGAGGCGGCCTGGCGTTTTATCGATGCCACGCGGGTTATCTCGATCACCACCAACCTCGGTGACACCAAGACCACCATCGCCCATCCGGCGACCACCTCCCATGGCCGTCTGAACCCAGCCGAGCGGGCCAACGCCGGTATTCGCGACAACCTGATTCGCGTCGCTGTCGGCCTGGAAGATTTGGCCGACTTGCAAGCCGATCTGGCTCGCGGTCTGGCTGCGCTTTAAGCGGTTCTGTTTACCTGGCGGGCCTTAACCGGCCCGCCAGGCTGCTTCAATTCTCCCCAAATGCACTCCCTTGCCTCGCCAAATTCTCTGGCGCGTATGGCTGCGGGCAATCCTTTGGCTAGCGGCGGGTAAAACATGACGCACTTCAAAGTCTGAAGCTGCGCAGGCGCTAGCATCCACCGCCAAGCGCGGCGTCTGATCGTGCGAAGAATAATAAGAACAGGGTCTGCCTGATGGACCGACTTCAGCCATGCGTACTGCCTGCCAACGGTGTGCTCCGCCAGAGCCTGCTGGAGCTGCTGGCGCGCAGTGAACGCTTTGCCCTGACTTTGCTGCTGGCCCCGGCTGGCTCGGGAAAGTCGACGCTGTTGCAACACTGGCGCGGCCGTTGTGCTGCGGCGGTGGTGCATTACCCGCTGCAAGCGCGGGACAACGACCCGCTGTGTTTTTTCCGCCGTCTGGCTGACAGCATCCGCGCCCAGGTGGGCGATTTCGATACGTCCTGGTTCAACCCTCTGGCGGTGGCTTCCAGCCTATCGCCGCAGCTATTGGGCGATCTGCTCGCTGATGCTCTGGCGCGGGTCGAAGGCCCGCTATTTATCGTGCTGGATGATTTTCAGTGGATCGAGTCGCGCAGCATTCTTGAGGTGATGGCGGCGCTGCTGGAGAAACTGCCAGGCCATGTCCACCTGATCATCGCCAGCCGTAATCACCCAGGCTTTGCCCTGAGCCAGCTGAAGCTGGAAAACCGCCTGCTGTGCATTGACCAGCATGACCTGCGTCTGTCGGTCGAGCAGGTGCAGCAGCTCAATACTCACCTGGGCGGTCAGGCGCTCAGTCAGGAGTATGTCGACAGCCTGCTGGGCATGACCGAGGGCTGGGTGGCGGGGGTGAAGATTGCGCTGCTGGCCTATGCGCGCTTCGGCACTCAGGCGCTGCAGCGCTTTAATGGCAGCCAGCCAGAAATCGTCGATTACTTCGGCCATGTGGTGCTGCGCCAGTTGCCGCCCAACCTGCGCGAGTTTCTGCTGTGCAGTGGTCTGTTCGAGCGCTTTGATGGCGCGCTTTGCGATCATGTGATGCAGCGCAGTGGCTCGGCATTGCTGCTGGAAGAATTGGCTGAGCGCCAGCTGTTTCTGTTGCCAGTGGAAAATCAGCCAGGCTGGTTCCGTTTTCACGCCCTGTTGCAGGATTTTCTCTGTCGCCGCCTGCAGGTCGAGGAATACGCGCGCCTGGATCAGCTGCACAGCCGCGCCGCCGACTATTACCTGAGCCTGGGCGAGTATGAGCAGGCGTTGCAGCATGCCCGGCACTGTAGCGATCAGAGCATCTTCCTCGGACTGCTGGAGCACTGCTGCGCGTCATGGGTGCGCAGCGGGCGGTTCGGCGACATTCTGCGTTGGCTCGAACCGCTGCCAGAGGCGTTGCTGCTGGCGCAACCCAGGCTGCTCGGCTGGCTGATTGCCGCGCTGTCGCTGTCGCGGCGCTTCCATCAGGCGCACTACCACCTTGAGTTGCTCGATACTCTCGAGCACACCGCGCCAGGCGTAAATCTAGAGCCGGCGACGCGGCAGTTTCTCGCTCTGTTGCTGGGCTTGTTTGAGCAGGACAAAGATTTTGTGCCGCCACCCGCCTGGCGCGATTTGCTCGGGCCGGGGCAGGATCTGGAAATCCGCGCCTGCACGCTGGTGGTGATTGCTTACCAGCATCTGTTGGCGGCGCGCCTGCAGGAGGCGATCCGCTTTGCCAGCGAGTCCAAGCAGCTGCTCGCGCAGTGCGGGCACAGCTTTCTGGAGAGCTACACCGATCTGATTATCGCGCTCTGCCACCGCAATGCCGGCCGCGCCACCCATGCTCGTAAGCAGGTGTGTCTGGACTACCAAAGCACCGATTCTGTGTCTCCGGCCTGGATCAATCGCGCCACGGCCATGGTGGTGGTGCTTTATGAGCAGAATCAGCTGGTCGAGGCGCAGCAGCTGTGTGACGAGCTGATGGCGATGGTCAACTCATCCTCGGCCACCGAGGCGATTGCCACGGTCTACATCACCTTGTCGCGGCTGCTGCATCGTCAGCAGCAGACGGCCCGCGCCAGCCGCTTGCTCGACCAGCTGTCGTGCATCCTGCAGCTGGGAAACTACGCGCGTTTTGTCAGTCAGGTGGCTCAGGAAAGGATGCGTCAGGCCTACCTGAGCGGTAAGAGTGCCGCCATGGACGCCGTGGCCCAGCGTTACGATCTGCCAGGGCGGCTACAGGCAGGGGAGTGGGAGCGCGTGCGCGCCTATGACGAAAACTGGGAGCGCCAGGGTTTGGCTTGTGTGTACTGGCTGCAGGCACGCGGCGCCCAGGCCCAGGCCGAGCGGATTCTCAAGGTGCTGGCGGCCTCATTACGGCAAAGCGAGATGCGTGCGCGGTTGCTGATCGTCGAAGCCAACCGCCTGGTGCTGGCGGCGCCTTGCCAGAGCAAGAGCCAGCAGCTGGTGGCTCTGGCGGGGTTGGTTGAGACCTATGGCATCGTCAATATCAACCGCTCGGTATTCGATGAGGCGCCGGGTTTTGCCGCAGGTGTGCTGGATTTGGCGCAGGCCGGGCTGCTGGTGGTGCCAGACAAGTACCGTGAACACTACGGCGAATTTCTCCAGGGTTTTCAGGCTACGCCGCCGCTTGATGCGTTGGCCTGTGGCCTGCTGACCGGGCGTGAGGTGGAAGTGTTCGAGTGCCTGCTTAGCGGCCTGTCGAACACCCAGATCAGCGACAAGACTGGTATCGCCTTGTCCACCACCAAATGGCACCTGAAAAACATCTACTCCAAGCTCAACGTCTCCAGTCGCACCGAGGCGATTCTCGCCGTCCGGCCGCGCGCCTCGCTCAACTAGACCGCCCTGCATAACTGATTGGCTATAGCCCCTCCGCTGGAAGGGGGCGTTGCGCCATACCCGTCGATAGGCTTGATCCTGCGCTGCTATGTCAGTAGCCGCCTTGTCCCTACAACAATAAAACGGGAGCAATAGCCATGTCGGTATGGGTCACTTGGCCAGCTTTGACCAAGCTGGGAACGCTGGGCGTAGTCTCCGGACTACTGGTGCTGGCGGTCGAACGCCAGGCGTTGTTCGAGAACAACCTCTTCGATGTCGAAAACTACACGAGCTACAACGCCGATATAACCTGTGATGCACGCAGCCTGGCGGCCCGTACCGAGGACGGCACCTGCAACATTCTCAGTAACCCGGCCGAGGGCTCGGTGTATCGGCGCTTTGGCCGTAACGTCAATCCGGCGGTGACCCAGGGCGAGACCAGCACCTTGCTCACACCCAACCCGCGTGAGGTGAGTAACAGCCTGATGGCGCGCGAGGAGTTCAAGCCGGCGCCGAGCCTGAACTTTATCGCCGCCGCCTGGATTCAATTTATGGTGCACGACTGGTTCGACCACGGCCCGAATGCTGACGCCGATCCCATCCAGTTCCCGCTGCCGCCTGGCGATGTGCTGGGCAGCGGCAGCATGTCGGTCAAGCGCACGCAGCCTGACCCGACGCGCAGCAGCAGTGACGCCGGCAAGCCGCAAACCTACCGCAACCACAACACCCACTGGTGGGACGGCTCGCAGTTGTATGGCAGCAGCAAGGAAACTAACGACAAGGTGCGCTCGTTTGTTGACGGCAAGCTCAAGGTTAATGCCAACGGCACCTTGCCCACCGAGCTGCTCAGCGGCAAACCGGTAACCGGGTTCAATGAGAACTGGTGGGTGGGCCTGAGCATGCTGCATCAGCTGTTCACCCTCGAACACAACGCCATCGCCAGCAAGCTCAAACAGAAGTATCCGGCGCAGAGCGACCAGTGGCTGTACGACCGTGCGCGCCTGATCAACTCGGCGCTGATGGCCAAGATCCATACCGTGGAGTGGACGCCGGCGGTAATCGCCAATCCGATTACCGAGCGCGCCATGTATTCCAACTGGTGGGGCCTGCTTGGCCAGGGCGGCCCGCGTGACGACTTCCAGGCCGAAGTGCGCATGCTGCAGGCGGACCTGGCCAAGTCCGACTCCTTCGTCAAACGCATCCTCGGCTTCGACCCGAATGTTGCGCCGGGTGTCGGCAACAGCGCCATCGACCACGCCCTGACCGGCATCGTCGGTTCCACTGCGCCGAACAACTACGGCGTGCCCTTCACCCTTACCGAAGAGTTTGTTGCGGTGTACCGCATGCACCCGCTGATGCGCGACAACGTGCAGGTGTATGACATCGGCTCGAACCAGGTTTCGCGCACCATCGCGCTGCAGAACACCCGTGACCGCGACGCCGAAAACCTGCTCAACGACGAGCGCCCGGAGCGCCTGTGGTACTCCTTCGGCATCACCAACCCGGGTTCGCTGACGCTGAATAACTACCCGAACTTCCTGCGTAACCTGTCGATGCCACTGGTGGGCGATATCGACCTGGCCGCCATCGACGTGCTGCGTGACCGTGAACGTGGTGTGCCGCGTTACAACGAGTTCCGCCGGCAGATCGGCCTCAATCCGATCACCAAGTTCGAGGACCTGACCAAGGACGCCGCGACTCTGGCTGAGCTCAAACGCCTCTACAGCAACGACATCGAGAAGATCGACACCTTGGTCGGCCAGTTGGCGGAAACCGTGCGGCCTGAAGGTTTTGCCTTCGGTGAAACGGCGTTTCAGATCTTTATCATGAACGCCTCACGCCGCTTGATGGCCGACCGCTTCTACACCAAGGATTACCGTCCTGAGGTGTACACCCAGGAAGGGATCGACTGGGTCGAGCACACCACCATGGTCGATGTGCTGCGTCGGCATAACCCGCAGCTGCAAGCCAGCCTGACCGGCGTGGAAAACGCCTTCAAGCCCTGGGGTCTGAACATTCCGGCGGATTACGAAAGCTGGCCAGGAGCCAACAAGCAGGAAAACCTCTGGGTTAACGGCGCACTGCGCACCCAGTACGCGGCAGACCAGCTGCCGGCATTGCAGCGCGTCAATGTCGGTGGGCTGATCGGCTCGATTTTGTGGAACAAGGTGAAGGTTCGCAGCGACGTGGCCCCAGCTGGCTATGAGAAGCCGATTCACCCTCATGGCGTGATGGCCAAGGTCAAGTTTGTCGCGGTGCCGAACAATCCTTACAGCGGTCTGTTCCAAGGTTCTGATAATGGCTTGCTGCGTTTGTCAGTGACCGGTGATCCGGCCGATCGCGGCTTCGCCCCGGGCCTGGCGTGGAAAGCCTTTGTCGATGGCAAACCGTCGGAGAACGTCTCGGCGCTGTATACCTTGAGCGGGCAGGGCGCCAACCATAACTTCTTCGCCAACGAGCTGTCGCAGTACGTGGTGCCGGAAGTTAACGATACCCTGGGCACCACCATCCTGTTCTCGGCGGTAAGCCTGAAACCGACGCTGCTGCTGCTCAACGATATGGCAGAAGTCACCCAGGCAGGCGCCACCGTGGCCAAACCCAAAGCGCCGACGCAGATCTACTTTGTTCCGCGCCCTGAGCTGCGTAACCGCTTTGCCAGCACCGCCCATGACTTCCGTACGGACCTGCTGACCCTGAATGCCGGCACCAAGGTCTATGACCTGTATGCCACCTCGATGGAGATCAAAACCTCGATCATTCCGTCGATCAGTCGCAACTACGCCGCTCAACGCCGTAGCAGCGCGGTGAAGATCGGCGAGATGGAACTGACCTCGGCCTTTATCGCCTCGGCCTTCGGCGACAACGGGGTGTTCTTCAAACACCAGCGTAACGAAGACAAATAAGCGTTAGTCGCGCTAAACAAAAAGGCCTCGGTAGATACCGAGGCCTTTTCTATTTCTATGTCGTCCTGTCCATGGCGTCGAGGTGTAGCGCGAGGTTACTCGCGCAGGTCGATAGCCTCAGGCGCGGCCTGGTCGAACAGTTGCACCGGGTCACGCGGCAGGATGCCGGGGCGGTAGTTCTCGCGGATATCGCCCAGCACGCGGATGTCGCTGTATTTCTTCCCGGATAAAGCCGCCATGCCGGCCGCGTCGCGGATCACGGTCGGGCGCAGGAAGACCATCAGGTTGCGCTTGATGCGGGTTTCCTTGGTCGAGCGGAACAGCCGGCCGAGCAGCGGAATATCACCGAGCAGCGGCACCTTGGAGTCGGCCTGGGTCACGTCATCCTGAATCAGCCCGCCGAGCACAATGACCTGGCCGTTTTCGGCGAGGATGGTGCTTTTGATTGAGCGCTTGTTGGTGATCAGGTCGACGGCATTTACGCCCTGGCTGGTGGGCGCGATGGAGGAGATCTCCTGCTCGATTTCCAGACGCAGGCTGGCGCCATCATTGATATGCGGGGTGACTTTCAGGGTCACGCCGATATCCTGGCGCTCAATGGTGGTGAAGGGGTTGTCTGCGCCCGAACCGCTGGTGGTAAAGGAGCCAGTCTGGAACGGCACGTTCTGCCCGACCAGGATTTCTGCCTTCTGGTGATCGAGGGTCAGCAGGCTCGGTGTCGACAGCAGGTTGCTTTTACTGTTGGCCGACAGCGCGGTAATCAGCACGCCGAAACTGTCGGTGCCCAGGCCGATAATCGCACCATCCGGCAAGTTGGCCAGGGTGTTGTTGTCGGCGTCGCCCTTGTTGTCCTGAATGGCTTGCAGCACCCGTCCTATCGACAGTCCGGTGCCGCTGAAATTGGTACCGCCCAGGCCGCCGGTGCTGCCGCGGCCATCCACGGCCCACTGCACGCCGAGGGCATCGGTAATGTCGCCGGAGACTTCGACAATTGCCGCTTCGACCATCACCTGGGCGCGCGGTACGTCGAGCTGGCGCACGATATCTTCCAGGGTTGCCACCACATCGGGCTCGGCCAGCAGCACCAAGGCGTTGAGGCTCTCGTCGGCGCGGATCAGGATGGTCTGCGGCTTGCCGGTGGTTTCGCCGCCGGCTTCCGGTTTGAGTTTTTCGGAAATTTCGCCGAGGGTTTCTGCCAGGCCCTTGGCATCGCCATGACGCAAGCGGATCACCCGGGTATTGGCCGAGCGGCTGGTGGGGGTGTCCAGCGATTGCGCCAGCGCCACCAGTTTGGCTCGCGCAGCTGGTGGGCCGAGCAGAATCAGGCGGTTGGTGCGGCCGTCGGCAATCACCTGGGTGCCGGAAGCGCCCTTGGCCTGGCCGCGATCCACGGCATTGCGCAGTACTTCGGCGGTGTCCATGACCCAGGCATGCTGCAGGTTGAGCACGCTGTAGTCGTTCTGGCCTTTCTGGTCGAGCTGGCGCAACAGGTCTTCGATACGTTCGATATTGGCCGTGCGGTCGCTGATGATGATCGCGTTGGCACTGCTGATCGCCGCTAGGTGGCCATATTGCGGTACCAGTGGGCGGATCAGCGGGATCAGTTCAGTGGCCGAGCCATGTTGCACCTGAATCAAGCGGGTTTCCAAACGATCCGGCGCGTTGCGCCCGGCATCGGCGTCGGCCTTGGCCTCGGCGTTGGGCACGATGCGCGCCTGGTCGCCCTGGGTAATCACGCTGAAGCCGTGGGTGGCCATTACCGAGAGAAATAGCTGGTAGACCTCGGTCAGCGTCAGTGGGCTGTTGGACACCACACTGACCTGGCCCTTGACCCGTGGATCGACGACAAAGGTCTGCCCGCTGATCTGCGCGACCTGATCGATAAACTCACGGATATCGGCGCCCTTGAGGTTGATGGTCCAGCTTTCTTCCTGCTGGCTGGCACTCGGCGCGACGGCGGTAACGGCAGCGCTCAGTGGCAGCGAACTGCAGGCCAGGCCAGCGGCCAGCAGGGCGAAGGTAAGGCGCGAGAGAGTCGGAGTCATCGTGTCAGTTTTCTTCCATGGGCTGTTCGGTGGGTTCAGCAGTGCCCGGCAGGCTGCCGGAGTCCTGCATCTGCTGGCGCAGGGCGTCCATACGCTCACGCAGTTGGCTCAGATCATCGGATTCCATCTCGCTGAGCTGCTCAAGCGGGTCGGCCATAACCTCCTGGCTGTTGCTCTGCAGGCTGCCAGCGGTCGAACTGTTGAGTGGGAAACTGAGGCTTTCGCGGCGGCCGTTGCGCAGCAGCTCGACGCGGTCGGCAGCCACCGAATGCAGGCGCACGCCGCTGCTGATTTCGCTGTTGACGCTGTAGCGCTGGGCCGTACTGCCTTCGCTGAGGATGATTGCAGTGGAGCGTTGTGGATCGGCATGGACAAAGCTGCCGAGCAGGGTCAGGCGCAGGTTGGTGCTAGGGGCGGGGCCATCGTTGGCCGCGCTGCTACTGCCGAACAGCTGGCCTATCTCGGGGTTGACTGCCGCCGCTGGCGCTTCGCTTGCGCTGTTGCTGCTGGCTGCCACCGGCGCGCGCAGTAAGCGCAGCCAATCGGCGCTCTGCCAGGCCAGGCTGATGCTCATAACAAGAATCAGCGCGATGCCAGCAAGGGAGGTGGCCTGGCGCTGTAGCCAGCGTTGGGGAACCATAAGCTGCAAGGGGGGCGTCACTCCGTAACTTATTATTATGTGGTGTGGTTCGCGCGCTGATCATAGACATTTGCCAAGCATTTGGCAGCCCCTGGTTGGGGTAGTGTATAGACCAGTTCAATGTGCTAAAGATAGCGCGCTGTTTTTCGCTCTATTGCGGCTAACTTACAACAACTATGTTGCAAAACCCCAGTTTTTGAGCCCTCGCTTGTTATTCTTGGGTTCATCATCAGCTTTCTGTGCTTAAGGCATATTACGGATGAATGCGTTGCTTACAGAAGTGCCATCACGGCGTTTACCCTTCAGCTTTGCCAGGCGTCACGGTGTGGTCCTCGTTGTGGAGGGCGGCCTCCCTTGCCTGGCTTACCGTGTTGGCGTTGAACTGGTGGCGCTGAGCGAGGCGCAGCGCTTTGTCGGTGCGCAGCTGCCGTTGCAGGCGCTGTCGGTGGAGGCCTTTGAGCAGGCCCTGGCCAAGGCCTATCAGCATGATTCGGCGTCCATGCAGTTGGCCGAGGATATCGGCGGTAGCCTGGATCTGGCGGCGCTGGCCGAGCAGGTGCCGGAAACCGAAGACCTGCTGGAGCAGGAAGACGACGCGCCGATCATCCGCCTGATTAACGCCATCCTCGGTGAGGCGATCAAGGAAAACGCCTCGGATATTCACCTGGAAACCTTCGAAAAACGCTTAGTGGTGCGCTTCCGGGTAGACGGTATCTTGCGTGAGGTGCTGGAGCCCAAGCGTGAGCTGGCGGCTTTGCTGGTGTCGCGGATCAAGGTCATGGCGCGCCTGGATATCGCCGAGAAGCGTATTCCCCAAGATGGGCGGATTTCCCTGAAAGTCGGCGGCCGCGAGGTGGATGTGCGGGTCTCGACCTTGCCGTCGGCCAATGGCGAGCGCGTGGTGTTGCGTTTGCTCGATAAGCAGGCCGGGCGCCTCAATCTGCAGCATCTGGGCATGAGCGCGCGCGACCGCGATCAGATGGAAGCCACGGTGCGCAAGCCCCACGGCATTCTGCTGGTCACCGGGCCTACCGGTTCGGGTAAGACCACCACGCTGTACGCCAGCCTGGTCAGCCTGAATGACCGCACGCGCAATATCCTCACGGTCGAAGACCCGATCGAATACCACCTCGAAGGCATCGGTCAGACCCAGGTCAACTCCAAGGTCGATATGACTTTTGCCCGCGGCCTGCGTGCGATTTTGCGTCAGGACCCGGACGTGGTGATGGTCGGCGAGATTCGCGACAAGGAAACCGCCGAAATCGCCGTGCAGGCTTCATTGACCGGCCACCTGGTGCTCTCGACCCTGCACACCAACAGTGCCATCGGCGCGATTACCCGTTTGGTGGACATGGGCATCGAGCCGTTTCTGCTGTCGTCGTCCTTGCTCGGTGTGCTGGCTCAGCGCCTGGTGCGGGTGCTCTGCCCACATTGCAAAGAGGCCTACCAGGCCGACGAAGCCGAGTGCAAATTGCTCGGCGTGCCGTTCGCCCAGCCACCGACCCTGTATCACGCCCGCGGCTGCGCCGAGTGCCATCAGCAGGGCTACCGCGGCCGTACCGGTATCTACGAGCTGGTGGTTTTTGATGACCACCTGCGCACGCTGATTCACAACGCCGCCTCCGAACAGGACATGACCCGCCACGCCCGCAGCCTCGGCCCGAGCATCCGCGAGGATGGCCGACGCAAAGTGCTGGAAGGCGCGACCACGGTTGAGGAAGTGCTGCGCGTGACGCGAGAAGAATAATGGCCGCGTTCGAATACCTCGCCCTCGACGGCAAAGGCCGCCAGCAGAAAGGCGTGCTGGAAGCCGACAGCGCGCGCCAGGTGCGGCAGATTTTGCGTGAACGGCAATTGGCGCCGCTGGATGTGAAAGCCACCCGTACCCGTGAAAATGCCGGCGCAGGCTCGCACTTCAGTTTTGCCCGCGGTATTTCCGCCCGTGATTTGGCGCTGATCACCCGGCAATTGGCGACCCTGGTGCAGGCGGCGCTGCCGATTGAGGAAGCCCTGCGTGCAGCCGCAGCCCAGGCCAGTTCGCCGCGCATTCAAAGCATGCTGTTGGCGGTGCGTGCGCGGGTGCTGGAAGGCCATGACCTGGCCAGCAGCCTGAAAGAATTCCCCTCGGCTTTTCCCGAGCTCTACCGCGCCACGGTGGCGGCGGGCGAGCATGCTGGCCACCTGGGCCCGGTGCTGGAGCAGTTGGCCGACTACACCGAGCAACGTCAGCAGTCGCGGCAGAAAATCCAACTGGCGCTGCTTTATCCGCTGATCCTGATGTGCGCCTCACTACTGATCGTCGGCTTCTTGCTCGGTTATGTGGTGCCGGACGTGGTGCGGGTGTTTGTCGACTCCGGGCAGACCCTGCCGGCGCTGACGCGCGGTCTGATTGCTTTGAGTGACTGGGTCAAAGGCTGGGGCTGGCTGGCGGTGATTCTCGCTATCCTGGGTGTGTTCGCCCTGCGCTGGGCGCTGCGTGATGATGCGGTCAAAGCGCGCTGGCACGGCTTTTTGCTGCGCATCCCGTTGGTAGGGCGCTTGATTCGTGCCACCGACTGCGCACGCTTTGCCTCGACCCTGGCGATTCTGACCCGCAGCGGCGTGCCGCTGGTGGAAGCCCTGGGCATCGGCGCGCAGGTGATTGCCAATCGAGTGATTCGCGCCGATGTGGTGATTGCCGCGCAGAAGGTCCGCGAGGGCGGCAGCCTGACCCGCGCGCTGGAAGCCAGTGGGCAGTTTCCGCCGATGATGCTGCATATGATCGCCAGCGGTGAACGCTCGGGTGAGCTGGACCAGATGCTGGCACGCACCGCGCGCAATCAGGAAAACGATTTAGGTGCCCAAGTGGCGCTGCTGGTGGGGCTGTTTGAGCCCTTTATGCTGGTCTTTATGGGGGCGGTGGTGCTGGTGATCGTACTGGCCATTCTGCTGCCGATTTTGTCTCTCAATCAGTTGGTGGGGTAAGCAGTGAACAAGCGTCAATCCGGTTTTACGCTGATCGAAATCATGGTGGTGGTGGTGATCCTCGGCATCCTCGCCGCGTTGGTGGTGCCACAGGTTATGAGCCGGCCCGATCAGGCCAAGGTCACCGTGGCCAAGGGCGATATCAAGGCTGTGGCGGCCGCGCTGGATATGTACAAGCTGGATAACCATGCCTACCCGAGTACCCAGCAGGGTCTGGAAGCGCTGGTGAAGAAGCCCTCCGGCAATCCGCAGCCGAAGAACTGGAACCGCGACGGCTACCTCAAGCGCCTGCCGGTCGATCCGTGGGGCAACGTCTACCAATACCTGGCACCGGGCACCAAGGGCGCTTTCGACCTGTATTCCCTGGGCGCCGACGGCAAGGAAGGCGGTAGCGATCAGGATACCGATATCGGTAACTGGGACCTCTGATTCTCATGCGCCAGCAACCGAGCCAGGCTGGGGGCTTTACCCTGATCGAACTGCTGGTGGTGCTGGTGATTCTTGGCAGCCTGATCGGTATTGCGGTGCTCAGCGTGGGCATCGCCGGCCCGGGTCGTGAGTTGCACAATGAGGCTGAGCGGCTAGCTGGATTGATTGGCGTGCTGGCTGAGGAAGCGGTGCTGGATAACCAGGAATACGGCCTGCTGCTCAGTCGCGAGGCCTACCAAGTGCTGCGTTACGACTCGGTGAAGCAGAGTTGGCAGGCTTTGTCGGCCAAGCCGCATAAACTGCCGGGCTGGGCCGAATTGAGCGTCGAGCTGGAAGGCGCTGCGCTGGAGTTGCCGCTGCCGGAGGGTGAGGAACCCAGCAAAGGCGCACTGACGCCGCAGTTGTTGTTGCTGTCCAGCGGGGAGATCAGTCCGTTTCGTCTACGCCTGGCCGAGCGCCGCGCCGATGGGCTGCGCCTGCAATTGGTCAGTGATGGCTTTCAGCTGCCCAAGGTCGAGAGCGAGCAGCCTGCAGGGCGTAAACGATGAGGCGCGCACGCGGTTTTACCCTGCTTGAGGTGCTGGTTGCTCTGGCCATTTTCGCGCTGGTTGCTGCCAGCGTGCTGACCGCCACCGCGCGCAGCCTGCAAACCGCCTCGCGTTTGGAAGAAAAGACCCTGGCCATGTGGATAGCCGACAACCGCCTGGCTGAATTGCAACTGTCGAAGACTCCGGTTGCTGATGGCCGCGACCAGGGCGAGGTGGATTTCGCCGGGCGGCGCTGGCAGTGGCAAAGCGAGGTGCTGGCCACCAGCGAGGCAGATATGCGCCGCGTCACCCTGTGGGTCGCGCCCGCAGAGCAGGGGCGTTCGGGCGGCGATGTACGTGAGCGTGCGGTGGTCAGCCTGAACGGTTTTCTCGGGGTGCTGCAATGAGGACGGCGCGCGGCTTTACCCTGCTCGAATTGCTGATCGCCATCGCCATCTTTGCGCTGCTGGGGCTGGGCACCTACCGCATGCTCGACAGCGTGCTGCAAACCGACAAGGTCACCCGCGCCCATGAAATGCAATTGCGCGAGCTGGTGCGCGCCATGGCCGCATTCGAACGCGATGTGTTGCAGGTGCAGGCCAGGCCCACGCGTGATCCCTTTGGTGATCCACGCGCTGCTTTGGTTGGTGAGGACCTGGATAACCCAGCCCTGGAACTGACCCGCAGCGGTTGGCGCAATCCGCTGGGGCAGTCGCGCTCCGGTTTGCAACGGGTGCGCTGGCAGCTCAGTGGCGAGCAGTGGCAGCGCCACTACTGGACGGTGCTGGATCAGGCGCAAGACAGTCAGCCGCAGGTGCAACAGGCGCTGGATGGGGTGACCCGACTGCAGTTGCGTTATCTGGATCAGGAAGGCAGCTGGCAGACCAGTTGGCCGCCCCTGGGCAACAACCCGGACGATGCACTCAAGCTGTTGCCGCAGGCCGTTGAACTGGTGCTGGAGCATCGCCGTTATGGTGAGCTGCGCCGTGTGCTGCGCCTGCCCGAAGGCTTGCCGGAGCGTCTGCAACAGGCGCCAGAGCCTAGCCCGGACGATCCTGCGGAGCCCGGCGGCGATATTCCCGAGGAGCCGCGCTCATGAGCCGGCAGCGCGGCATGGCGCTGATCACCGTGTTGCTGGTGGTAGCGGTGGTGACTGTGGTCAGCGCCGGGATTATCGCCCGCCAGCAGCTGTCGATCCGCAGTAGCGCCAATCAGCTGCACGTGCGTCAGGCCTGGCATTACGCCCTGGGCGGCGAGACGCTGGCCAAGGCTATTCTGCAGCGCGATCTGCGCGAGGGTGACCCGCGTGCGCCGGTGGATCATCCGGGCGAGGCCTGGGCCAAAGCCCGTGCACCCTTTGCCCTGGATGAAGGCGGCGCCTTGCGGGTGCAGATCACCGATCTGACCGCGCGTTTCAACCTCAACAGCTTGCTGCGTCAGGGCCAGCCCAATGAGGCCGCCGTGGCGCAATTTCGTCGTCTGCTGCTGGGGCTGCAGATCGAAGCACCTTACGCTGAACGCCTGCTCGACTGGCTGGATGCCGACGATCAACCCAGCGGCGGTTACGGTGCGGAAGACAATCAATACCTGCTGGCGCAGCCGCCTTATCGCGCGGGCAACCGAGAGTTGAAGGATGTCTCCGAGCTGCGCCTGTTGCTGGAAATGACCGAGGCGGATTACCAGCGCCTGTCGCCCTATGTCAGTGCCTTGCCGGCCGATGCCACGCTTAACGTCAATACCGCCAGCGCGCGGGTGCTGGCCAGCGTGGCTGAAGGATTGCCGCTGAGCACCGCCCAGGGCCTGGTCGCCGCGCGGGGCAGTGAGGGCTATCGTGATTTACCGAGCTTTACCGCGCAGCTCAGCGGCTTGCAGGTGCAGAGCCAGGGCCTGGCGGTAGGCAGTCAGTATTTTCAGGTGCTCAGCGAAGTCACTGTTGGTGAGCGTCGTCAGGTTTTACGCAGCACTTTGCAGCGCGCCAGCGATGGTCAGCTGTATGTTCTAGCCCGTGATTTGGGGCAGGGCGGTATGCCGCCGGTGCCCGTTGAGGAAGTCGAACCATGAGTCAGACCTATGTATTTCTGCCACCCGCCGCCTGTACCGGCGCGCAGGCGGATCTACCCGTGCAGTGGGTGGCCGACGGGGTAAGCGAAACCTTGGAATTCGGTGAGGCGCAGACGCAGACGCAGCTTGGCGGCAGTTGGACCCTGGTCCTGCCCGTTGAGGCGGTAACCTCCTGCGCGGTTAATCTGCCGACGCGCAAGGCGCGCTGGTTGCGTCAGGCGCTGCCGTTTGCGGTGGAAGAGCTGCTCGCTGAAGAAGTCGAGCTGATGCACCTGGCGCTGGGCGAGCAACTGGCCGATGGCCGTCACCGGGTGTTTGCCGTGCGTCGCAGCTGGCTAGCCGGCTGGCTGGCGTTGTGTTCCACAGCGCCGCAGGCGATTGCCGTGGATGCCGATCTGCTGCCTGGATCAGGTACTGCGCTCTTGCCGCTGCACGGCCGCTGGTTGCTGGGCGGCGAGAATGTCACGCGGATGGCGCTGCAGGCGCAGGATTGGCCGCAGCTGAGCCCCCTGTGTGCGCAGCCACAAGTTGCCTGGTGTGACCCGCAGCACCCGGCGCCGCAACCGGTGGATGAAAGCATGGTGGTGGCCGATTCCTTTGTTTGGCTGGCCCAGCAGCCGCTGCGCAATAACCTGGCCCAGGGCGAATTCGCCGTGCAAAGCAGTAACGGCCAGTGGCAGCGCTGGCGGCCATTGCTGGGGCTGGTCGGCATGTGGCTGGTGTTGCAGTGGGGCTTCAATCTGGCGCAGGGCTGGCACCTGCAGCGTCAGGCCGATGAATACGCCGCTGCCAGCGCCGCGTTGTACAAAGAGCTGTTCCCCCAGGACAGCAAGCTGGTCAACCTGCGTGCACAATTTGATCAACATCTGCAGGCCGGCGCGGGTAGCGGGCAAACCCGTCTGCTCGGCTTGCTCGCCCAGGTCAGCGGCGCGTTGGCTGCCGAGGGCGGCCAGGTGCAGATCAGTCAGGTGGATTTCAGCGAGGTGCGTGGCGACCTGGCCATGCAGGTGCAGGCTGCCGGCTTTGCCGAGCTGGAGCGTTTGCGTGAGCGCTTGCAGGAAAGTGGCTTGGCGGTGCAGCTGGGCTCTGCCAGCCGTGAAGGTGCAGGCGTCAGCGCGCGCGTGGTGATCGGAGGATGAGTATGGTCTCGCAAGACAAAGGTTTTACCGCGCAGCTGGATAATTCGCTGTTGCTGCAGCGCTGGCGTGCTCTGGCGCCGCGTGAGCAGTTCTCGCTCGGCAGTCTTGGGGCCTTTCTGCTGTTGGTGCTGCTCTATCTGGCGCTCTGGCAACCCGCGCAGGAGCGCCTGGCCGCAGCGCGTAGCGCATTTGAAACGCAGCGCGAGTTGAATGCCTACCTGCATAGTCAGGCGCCAGCGGCGCGCAATGTGGCCAGCACCCCGCAGCAGGCGATTGATCCGGCGCGACTGCAAGGCATGGTCACGGCCACGGCTGCGACCCAGGGGCTGACTATCGAGCGCCTGGACAACGCCGGCGACGGCGCCGTGCAGCTAAACCTGCAACCGGCACCTTTTGCCCAGTTGCTGCGCTGGTTCACGGTGTTGCAGGAGCAGGGCGTGCAAATCGCCGAAGCCGGGCTGGACCGTGCCGAAGACAATAAGGTTGCTGCTCGGTTAAGTCTGCGGGTGGCGCAATAATGGTGCGGCGTGCTCTGTGATGGCACCTGGCAAGGGCAGCGCTTTTTGCACTTTTTTAGAAAAACTTGAAGCAGGGTGTTGACTTAGGTGCGGCCCTTGCGTAAATTTCGCGCCTCGCAAGCAGCGGGTGATTAGCTCAGCTGGGAGAGCATCTGCCTTACAAGCAGAGGGTCGGCGGTTCGATCCCGTCATCACCCACCACTCTTGTGAAACCGGACGAAAGTCCACCGACGCGCAGCGGTAGTTCAGTCGGTTAGAATACCGGCCTGTCACGCCGGGGGTCGCGGGTTCGAGTCCCGTCCGCTGCGCCATATTTTCCAGCTTGAGTTCGCTTAAGCTGAGATGGAAAAGCCTTAACAGGCTGATTCATCAGACGAAGCAAGAGTTTTACGGACGTAAGTCCACCGACATGCAGCGGTAGTTCAGTCGGTTAGAATACCGGCCTGTCACGCCGGGGGTCGCGGGTTCGAGTCCCGTCCGCTGCGCCATATAGGAAGCCCGCTGATAGCGATATCAGCGGGTTTTTTATTGCCTAAAAATTATTGTATGTTCTTGAGTTGCTTGGGAGGGCCTGCTTCCAAAATTCCCTTGGTCGTCTTGTGGGCCAACTTTAGGTTGGTTTTTGGGGTGTTGTGCGCTTATCTCCCTGCAAATGCTGATGGCCTGTTGAAGTGGGGATTTTTGCTCTGCTATACAGCGCAACTGGTTTGAAACGGAAAATGATTTTCCTTTGACTCAGTCGCCGGTTAGCGAGGGATCGCATGAGGCTTCAGTATTTTTCTTCATGGTTTATCTGGTCTTGTAACTGCAAATTAATTTTGGTTACGGGCATATCTATAGGTTTATCCACGATATCCCTTCCCTCTCATTTAGTGTACTGCTGATTGGGCGGCTTCTCTGTGGGCGGCAAAAAGCATTCTGCATATCTAAAGGTGCGCAAGCCGCGTAACTATAAAATCAATAAATTTTGGATTTTCCTGCCTACGAGGCAGGGCATGTTCTGAGGGTGTCATGAAACTAACGAATGGATTCGGTTGTGTTCGCTTTTTCTTGGCCTGTTTATTGAGCCCTTTATTGGTCTCTCATGCGTTGGCAGTTGAGTGGTCCACCAATAGCCATAAGGTACTAAAAGGGGACTATAACGGCGATGGTGTCGGGGACTTTTACCTAGCGGCGCGACCTTTGCCCATAGTGTTGCCGCTCAACGGTATTGCCTCTCTGATTGTTCCACGATCTCAGCATGACGTCGTGTTGCTGAGTGGCTCACATGGAAGCTATACGGTTGTAGCCCCGCCGGATGCCGCTACCTTGAAGCGTGTAGCCTGGATCGAGGTAGGTTTCTCGATGCTGGCTGGGGACTTCAATGGTGATGGCATCGATGATCTATTGCTGCGCCCGGACGCACCGGGGCAGGATGGTTTGCTACTTACTCGCAATAGCACCGGAGTTCCTTCTGTAGCGCAGGTGCTGAATTCGTTGCAGCTCGGCATAGAGCTATCTAAGGCCGGTAACCATCAGTTGCAGTGGGTGGATGTAAATGGTGATGGCAAGGCCGACTTGCTGATGACTAAGGCTGGCGTTAGCAATCAGGTGCTGCTCGCCGGTGTTTCGGGGTTTTCCACCGCTCAAGCGCAGGAGCCTGAGGCTGTCGTCTCGGATCAACCGCTTACGGCCAGTGCCGGAGGGCTTGCCGAAGGTTCTGTCGATGTCTCTCTCGATGGCACTTTGACCTACAGTTACCCGCTCACGCTCCCGGCTGGCGTCAACGGGCTCAAGCCGAACCTTTCGATCCAGTACGCGAATAATCAGGCCGACGGCTACCTTGGTACGAGTTGGAGTCTGGCGGGAATCAGTGCTGTTTCCCGTTGTGCCGCCAGTGTCGCGCAAGATGGCTTCAGCGGCATTCCGGACGGCAGCAGTGCTGATAAGTTGTGCCTGGACGGTCAGCGCCTGCAGTTGGTAAGCGGCGCCCATTTGCAGCCAGGAAGCGTCTACCACACCGAGCAGCATAGTTTCACTCGGGTCACTCTAAAGGGTAGTGGCAGCAATATTTATTTTGAGGCGCAACTGAAGGATGGTACCACTCAGGTGCTGGGGGAAACTCCGGCCAGCCGAGTGGTGCCAGTTGGTAGTAGCAAGGTACAGGCCTGGCAGTTGAGTAGCTTGCGTGATGCCTTCAACAATAATGTGGATTTCACCTATAAAGCGTCGGCAGGCGCCCTCTTGCCTGAGCGCATTAGTTATGCCGGGGCGCAGGTCGACTTCGTTTATCGCGACCGCTCCCAAACCAAGTCTGGCTACGCCTTTGGTGGTGAGTTGCGGTTAGAGCAGTTGCTACAAAAGATCACCACCAGTGCTCCGGGCGGCGGAGCGCAGCGGGAGTATGTGCTGGGTTACGAAATATCCAATACTACTTCGCCGCGTATAAATTTTTTACAGCATTGTGCAACGACCAATAGCGGCCAGGCGAAGCAGTGCCTTGAGGCTAATAAATTTACGTATGGTGTTGAAAATATTGGATTGGATGATAAAGGTAAAAACCTAACGGCGATAAAGTCGTTTAATAGTGTTTGGCTTGGCGATGATATGTTGCTTGATTGGAATGGGGATGGCATTAACGATTTGCTCAGTGCTGATTGGGAGGCGTTAAGTGTAACCTTTGGTAATAAGGATGGTTTAGGACAAAGCACTCGAGTGCTTACTGGTGGACAAGGTACTGGTGGTAATTGGGCAGGTCGATATTTTCTTTCAGTTAATGTCTTGGATTCTAATTCAGACGGAAAGTCTGAGATATTGGTTTTGCAGGCCGATGGCTTAGCAAAAAATCGCATTAAATTCAGTTGGAGGCTTTTAGGTAGCGATGGTGGGATCTCTGAGGTAGTTTCTTGGGAGGGGGCAGAGCTATTTAGTTTTGATACATCTTTTTCTGGTCTTGGTAGTCTCGTAGGCTCGCGCCTTTCTGTAACCAAGCCTGCAATACTGGATTTTACCCACGATGGCCGTATGGATTTGCTATTACCTGTCAATGGCCAGTGGCGAATGTTTGCTGGACGCCCTGATCTGCCAGTGAAATTTCAGGATACATTGCGTATGAGCGGTGTCTCTGTAAGTAATACAGATATTCCGTGGCTTTCTGGATTCAATCTGTTGGCTGATGGTACGTGGCAGTTGTTGACGGCGCACGTTAAAAATAATAACTCTTACTATTCGATTGTTAATATTCCGCGCGCGGGAAATATTAACTCTGCAGTAAAGCATGACTTGGATATTCAAGTGTCACGCTCAGTTGTTCTTGATATGAATGGTGATGGTAATTCTGATTTTGTTGTTCCTGTGGATGGTAGTGTTTATGTCTACTTGAATAAGGGTGGTGTGGTAAGTAAAGATAACTTTTCTCGTGTTGCTTTAGACGTTTCGGCTGATGTATTTGCGGATGATACGTTTCGCACCAGCAATGAAGATCACATTCCACGGCCCATGGACTACGATGGTGATGGGTATCAGGATTTATTGTTGATAGAAAAGGCTACGAATAAATATATAGTCTTGCGTTCTCTTGGGCGATCATTTGAAAAAATAGATCTGGATTTGCCAGTAATTTTTGCGTCGGAGTATTTGGGTGTCTCTGGGGTGTCTTCGCAGGGGATTAGTTGTTCGGACTGGAAAGCATCAGTCAGGGCAGGAACACTTGCTATCCTTAATAATCCGGAATACGTACAGTATAAAAATAATGTTTATGCATTTATTAGATTGATTGATGCTGAGTGTCGTTATATTCCCCAAGGTGCTCTTAATCGCCCGGAGCATAGTTTGATTGGTGATTTCAATGGTGACGGTCAAGATGATCTGTTGCTGGTTGACCAAGATAACGGAGGCTATGTTTGGCATGCCTATACGCAGTTGCGTAAACGCCCGGAGTGGTTGAGCAGCATTACAGATAGTTTGGGCAATCAAACGCAAGTAAACTATGGTTCTATCAACGATCCGGTACTGTATCAGGACGGCGCTACTACAGCGTTTCCGGAAATGAGCTGGCGCGGCTCGCGCGATATGGTCAGTAGCCTGAAACGCAGTAATGGCGTGGGTGGCTTTACTGAAACGCTCTATGAATACCGTGATGCCAAAGTGAACTTGCTCGGGCGTGGTTTCTTAGGCTTTGCCACTCAGATAATAAAAGAGCCTGCGCGGCAACGTGTGTTGACGCGTACCTTCAAACAACAGTTTCCCCTGGTTGGTGCTCTATCTGAGGAGCGTCTCGACGTCAAAGGTAAGTTGTTATCGCGGCGAGATTTTTATTACCTGAGCGTGGCGCAGAATGACGGCAAGGTGCAGTTTGTCGCGCCCCAGAGCAACATTAGCGAGCAATTCGAACTCGATGGTAGTGCGGTAAAAACAGTAGTCGAACAATTTGATTACGATGCAACTACCGGTAGTATGCTCTCGCAAACTACCGAAACTCGACCGAGTATTGGCGGCGCTTGGGTTGAACGCAGTCAGGTGGTGCGCCAGTACCAACATCAGATGGATAGCTGGCTGCTGGGCTTCATCACCAGCGAGACTCGCACATTGGAGGCTGCTGGGGCGCCGGCGCAAACTGTAATCACCCAGCGCACGCCGCAGGCCGGTACCTTGGCTGTGGCTAGTGAAGTGCGCTTCGCTGGCAATCCTGGACTGCAGCAGAGCATCAGCTACAGCTACGATGCCCAAGGTAACCCTACTAGCGTAACCACCACTACCGGAAATACCGGTAGCCAAACGCAACAACTGTCTAATTATCAGTATCAGCGTTTCCCCGGAACGCTGACCAACGCTCTGGGTCATGTCACCCAACGCAGTTATGATGCCGGAAATGGTCAGGTATTGAGCAGCACTGACCCCAATGGATTGACCACAAGCACCAGCTATGACGGTTTTGGCAGGCTACTTACACAGAGCAATCCGGACGGTAGTAAGCAAGTTACTGAGTATCAAAGTTGTAGCGCCATTTGCTTATCCAATGAGCGTTTCCGTGTCAGCATCCAAACACAAGGCGCTCCTTGGCTGCGTGTGCACTACGACAGTTTCGGTCGCAAGCTGCGTGAGGCCAAACACGGTTTTGCGGGTAATGATGTGTATGTTGACCGGCAATATGATGCTTTTGGTCGCCTGACTCGCGAGACTCTGCCCTATGCAGCTGGCTCTGCTCCTTTGGCCAGTCTATTTAGCTACGACGATCTGGATCGTGTCATTGAGCTGCAAGCGCCCAGTGGTGCTGTGGTTACAAATACCTATGTTACCCGTAGTAGTGGCGGTAATCGGCTGAGTAAAGCGCGTCAGTTCAGTCGTGAAGGGCAGATCGAGAACCAGCTTGAGGTGCGCGACTATGATGCCGCTGGTCGCCTGGTGCTCAGCACTAATGCGGCCAATAGTGCGCAGGCGGTCAGTATTGCTTACCAGTACGACGGTGCTGGTAACCTGTTACGCACTCAGATCAACAACGACCCGCGCACTGCCGTCGTCATGACCTATGACTTGGCGGGCAACCGTATTACTCAGCACGACCCCAACTCGGGGCTGATGAGCTACCGCTACGATGCTCTGGGGCGTGTGCGCGAGGTACTGGCACCGGGTGTGCGCACCACACAGAACTATGATGCCCTGGGGCGTTTGATTGCCCGCCAGGACTTCGAGGGTGAGCAGCAGGTTGATGCTGCTAACTGGGCCTATGACTCTGGGGGCAAGGCTATTGGCAAGCTGACAGGGTTGTTCAAGGCCGACGGCAGCTTTGTGCAGGGTTATGTTTATGACAGTCTGGGGCGCTTGCAAGCGCGTGGCACCGACATCACTTTTGCCGGAGAGACTAAAAACTACACCACCAGCTATGGCTACGATGCTTTCAGTCGTCCGCTTACCACCACCTGGGCGTCCGGTTTCGGCCTGCGACTGCGCTACAACGCTCAAGGTTATTTGGAAGGTGAAAGCAGCCTGGATGGCAGCCAGATTTACCGCAGCATCGAGGCGCAAAACCCGCGTGGACAGAATACGCGTGTCAGCTACGGCAATGGTGTGGTTAGCGACTACCGCTACGACGATGCTAATGGTGGGCTCAAAGAGCTCGACAGCAGTGGCAGTGCAGGCGTGTTGCAGCAACTGCGCTATAGCTACGATCCAATCGGTTTGCTGACCAGTCGTGAAGACTTGCGCGGCGGCTATCGCGAGCATTTCGACTATGACGCCCTGCAGCGCCTGCGCGCCAGTCAGCGCCAGCTGGGCAGCACCACTCAGGTCGACAGCTATGCGTACGACGTCCTCGGTAACCTGCTTAGCACCCCAGATATTGGCGCGGTCAATTACGCTCAGTACGACGCCAGCGCCCAAGCCAGTTGCACCGCACTTGGCGCTGTGGCTCAGCCAGGCCCGCATGCGGCCTTGCAAAGCAGTCAGGGTGCCTATTGCTACGACGCTCGTGGCAACCAGATCGCAGGGCCAAACCGCAGTATCAGCTACAGCGTCGACAACAAACCGCTGGTGATCACGCACAACGGCCAGACCAGTGAGTTCCGCTACGACCCCGACCGCAAGCGCTTCTACCAGAGCACTTCGGCGCGCACTACCTACTACCTCGATGAAGGGCAGTTTGAGGAGGTACATGCCAACGGCCAGGTGCTGCAGAACACCTACGCCAGCGGCTACCTGCAACACCAGAAGAACCTGAGCAACGACACCAGCAGCCTCAAGTACAAGCTCAATGACCAGCTGGGTTCGGTAGACGTTGTGCTCGACGCACAGGGGCAGGTGCTGGAGCGTCTGGCCTATGCGCCCTTCGGTGGTCGCCGTGGCGCCGACTGGTCGAATAACGCCGCCCCCATGCAGGAAAGCCGCCGCGGCTTTACCGGTCATGAGCACCTGGAAGAAAGCAGCCTGATCCATATGAATGGCCGGATCTATGACTCCGCGCTGGGACGCTTCCTTAGCGCCGATATCGTCTATCAAGATGCAACCAATGCGCAGATGTTCAACCGCTATGCCTATGGCTTTAACTCGCCGTTTAGCGGGACTGATCCGACGGGGTATGTGTGGTGGAATCCACTCTCGTGGAATGTGGGTAGTGCATTGAGCGGGTTAGGGAATTTTTTCAGTAATTCAATAAAAAATATTTTCAATACAATAGCGGTTGCGCCTGCACAGACTAATTTTGCTAGTACTGTTTCTCGTGTAAGTGTGCCGAAGGCTGTCGTGCCTTCTCCATCAGTTTTGAAGCCTCTGGCTGTTGGTCCTGTTGCAGTCTTATCTCCTCAAGGGCAAGTGCGAGTGACTCCAGTAGCGCCTCCCGTGATTGTTGCGAATGCTGCACAAAATGGTAGCAGCGATAATAAACAAATAGGCCCTGTCTGGTTTAAGCCACCAGAGGGCCATGATTTTACGGTGGGTCGTCGCGGGCATCCGGTAGTATACCCTGGTGGGGGGATTGGTGGTTTTATAGATAAGTATGCCCCCGCAGGTCATGTCTTTGGTGCGAGGCATGATAAATTTGTTGAATATGCAATGGATAAATTAGGTTTGCCAGATATTCTTGTAAATATTCCTTCGATGATCCCGATGTACCCGATGTCTATTGTGCAGGAGGCAATAAATACTCCTGTTGGAGTATTTAATAAAATTCTGGGCTCTCAAATTGGCGTGCCTTTTCCGCATACAGATAAGTGAGTTGAGATATGTTGAGAATATTGAGCTATATAATTTTGTTGCTGGCTATTTTTTTGCAGTCAGGCTGTCGTCAGGAGTTTGATGATGTGAGTCATGAGGCGCAATTTTCTCACCTGATAGGTGTGCAGTATGAAACTCTAGTCAGCTTAAGGGTGCAGGGAATAACAATGGATAGTAATTATAGTCCTGTGGTTGATTTTTATTATTTGAGCGCAACTCCTGAGGTTGAGCATAAAGGTCCTGAAGTGGTTGTTACTAGAAAGTTTCCGGTGGGCGAAAAACTAAAAGTAACAAAGGTTCTTAAATGTAGAAATTGCGTTTTTTCTTCATCTGTTGATGTTGCTGTGGCGATGGAATTAGGAGGGGTTGAATCTGGGAAAAATATTCTTGTGGAACATGATTTGATTGGCTTGAAAGAGGGGCGCATAACTTTGAAATCAAAGTTTTTTAAAGAGCTCTCGAGCAAGGCGGAAGTGAGAGCGGTAGAGTAATAGAGGCAGCCATAATTGCTTTTTAATAGGCCTGCTTGCCCCGCTGAGCCTGGCTGGCTAGGTCAAGAATGTGGCCGTTTCGATGGCTGGCTATAATGCTGATATAAGCCAGCTGTATTATGCGCTGATTACTTCTGCCGGCTTCATCGTTATGAAATAAAAATTATTTCCTCACGACAGTGCTTTAGTTAGGATATCGGCCTGTTTCGTCATGGTGGAGACATTGAATTGTTTCAAGTAATCAGATTCCTTAAATGGTGATCTGGTTGCAGGATTTTTCTGTTCTACTTCAGCATGTGGCAAAATTTTAAGGCTTCTGTTTAGTGGTCTTTCAGAGAGTTAAGGCGGTTTTGCATTTTGTTGGAATAATTGGAAGTTGAAACTAAGAGCGTTTTTATTATAAAGGGTGATCATATGAAGCGAGTAAGTATGGTGAGTTGGTTGGCTGGTGCTGTGTTACTGGGTAATGCTGTGTGCGATTTTGCTTATGCGGCGGATGAGATGAGTCAGTATCGCGAAGTGGATCATATTCAGTATTCTGCCAAGTCAAAAGCAGTCTATTTTACTGCCAAGCCGGCAGGCTGGGGGGCAGCCTCTTGCCCGAATGCCATATACGCCTATGCGGCTGAGTCAGAGACGCCCGGGTTGAATACACTTATCTCGCTTGTAATGCAGGCAAAAGCGACTGGCAGCACCGTGGCTTTTACAGGCGAATGTACGGGTGGTGATGACTACAAAGTGCACTACGTATTTGCTAAGTGATTGGCGAGCACTGCTTAGGTGCATTTAAAGTTTCTGTAGTGCGCGACAACCTGTCATCTTGCGTTCATCTGCCTGCTCTAGCTTGATTGGCATGCTCTTTGTTTATGCAATGAGCGGTTGCTGACTTATCGAGTAGGAGGAACAGGCAATGGACGATTATCAAGAAGAGCTGCTGGAAGCGCGCGCCACCGAGCAGGATGTGCCGGAGCGCGACGAAGACGCCACCGAACTCTGATCTGCTAGAACTCTGCTAGAGCGCCCGGCGCTGCTCGCGGCGATATTCGCCTGGGGTTTGCTGGTTCCAGCGTTTAAACGCGCGCTGGAAGGCTTCGGCCGAGGCAAAGCCGAGCAGGTAGGCGATTTCGCCGAATGCCAGTTCGGTGTCGCGGATATAGGCCATGGCTAGGTCGCGGCGGGTGTCGTTGAGGATGCTGCGAAACTGTGTGCCTTCCTCTGCCAGTTTGCGCCGCAGAGTCCAGGTCGGCAGCTGCAGGCGCGCCGCCACTTCGGCGAGATCCGGTTCACGGCCGTGCAGCAGCGGGCCGAGCAGCTGAGTAATGCGCTCGCGCAGGTTGCGCGTGCGGGTCAACTGCGTCAGTTCCCGCTCACAGATTTCCAGCAGGTGCCGCCAGGTGCTCGGGCAGTGTTCGGGGTTGCGCAGGTTCAGGCTCTGCTGGCTCAGGCGCAGCTGGTTATGCTCGCTGGCAAATTCCACCGAACAGTTAAACAGTTCGCCGTACTGCGCTGCATAGGCGGGTGTGGAAAATTCTATCTGCACTTTCTCCACGGGCAGCGCCTGTTGCGCCAGCTTGCTCAGTTGTTGCGCCCAGCTGGCCAGCACCGAGTCGACGACAAAACGGTTATAGGCGTTGTAGGGGCTGATCGAATAGAAGCGCAGCCAGGCGCCGCGATTGTCTTCGTGCAGGCTCGACTGGCCGCGGTAATTGCTGGCATACAGCGGTTCGAAGCGAATCAGCGCGCGCGCCGCTTCACGCACCGTTGGTGCCTGCATGGCCGTAACGCCGGCCAGGCCTAGTTGGCTCAGGCGGCTGGTTTGCCCCATTAGTAGGCCAAGGCCTGGTTCGCCACATTGCTGGATGGCGCTATGACCCAAACGCATATAGCGCGGGATCGACAGTCGCGCGCGCGGTTCGGCCAGGCGCGCGGCATCCAGGCCGTAGCTGTCGAGCAGCGGTTGCGGGTCCTGGGCGCAATGACGCATGGCATCGGCCAGGCTGTCGACAAAGCCCACCGACAGATCACCGAGTTTCACCCGTGTGCTTTTCAGCATTGCAGTGTTATTCCGTCTGCGCCCATTCAGTGCTGGGCATTTAGATAAGGCGCTAGGGTAGGCAGGTGCTTGGGCTTTGCCAAGAGCTGCTGCTATTTTTGATCATTAGGTTGTTACTTTGGGTCATTGAGCTGTTCGGCGCGGCTGATTATCGTCTAGACCATATTCGACCGCGACCCGCTAAGAGGTTGCGGCATCCGTGAAAGCCAACACCCGATGTGGAGATGTCCATGACTGCTCAGTACCCCCACCTGCTGGCCCCGCTTGATCTGGGCTTCACCACCCTGAAGAACCGCACCCTGATGGGTTCGATGCACACCGGGTTGGAAGAAAAGCCCAATGGTTTCGAGCGTATGGCGGCGTACTTCGCTGAACGTGCCCGTGGTGGCGTTGGCTTGATGGTGACGGGCGGTATTGGCCCAAACGATGAGGGCGGCGTGTATTCCGGCGCAGCCAAGCTGACCACTGTGGAAGAGGCGGAAAAGCACAAGATCGTCACCCGTGCGGTGCACGCAGCGGACGGCAAGATCTGCATGCAGATCCTCCACGCCGGCCGCTATGCCTACAGCCCGAAATCGGTAGCGCCAAGCGCCATTCAGGCGCCAATCAACCCGTTCAAGCCGAAAGAGCTGGACGAGGAAGGCATCGAGAAGCAGATCCAGGACTTTATCAACTGCTCCGTGCTGGCCCAGCAGGCCGAGTACGACGGCGTGGAGATCATGGGCTCGGAAGGCTATTTCATTAACCAGTTCCTTGCCGCCCACACCAACCAGCGTACCGACCGTTGGGGCGGCAGCTACGAGAACCGTATGCGCCTGCCGGTGGAAATCGTCCGCCGTGTGCGTGAGGCCGTTGGCCCGAACTTCATCATCATCTACCGCCTGTCGATGCTCGATCTGGTCGAAGGCGGCAGCACCTGGGACGAGATCGTCCTGCTGGCCAAGGCCATCGAGAAGGCCGGTGCCACCATCATCAACACCGGTATCGGCTGGCACGAAGCGCGCATCCCGACCATCGCTACCAAGGTGCCGCGCGCCGCGTTCACCAAGGTCACTGCCAAGCTCAAGGGCGAGGTGAGCATTCCGCTGATCACCACCAACCGCATCAACACTCCGGAAGTGGCCGAGCAGGTGTTGGCCGAAGGTGACGCCGACATGGTCTCCATGGCCCGTCCATTCCTTGCCGACCCGGATTTCGTCAACAAGGCCGCAGAAGGCCGTAGCGATGAAATCAACACCTGCATCGGCTGCAACCAGGCCTGCCTGGACCACACCTTCGGCGGCAAGCTGACCAGTTGCCTGGTCAACCCGCGTGCCTGCCACGAGACTGAGCTGAACTACATCCCGACCGCTGCGGTGAAGAAGATTGCTGTGGTCGGTGCTGGTCCTGCTGGTCTGTCAGCGGCCACCGTGGCCGCCGAGCGTGGCCATAGCGTGACCCTGTTTGATTCGGCCAGCGAGATTGGTGGCCAGTTCAACGTGGCCAAGCGTGTGCCGGGCAAGGAGGAATTCTTTGAAACCCTGCGCTACTTCAAGCGCAAGCTGGAAACCACAGGTGTCGATCTGCGCTTGAATACCCGCGTATCGGCCGATGACCTGGCCAAGGGCGGTTATGACGAAATCATCCTGGCCACCGGTATCGCCCCGCGCACCCCGGCCATTCCGGGCATCGAACACGCCAAGGTGATCAGCTACCTGGACGCCATCCTGCAGCGCAAGCCGGTTGGCCAGAAGGTTGCGGTGATCGGTGCTGGCGGTATTGGCTTCGACGTATCCGAATTCATCACCCATCAGGGCGAGGCGACCAGCCTCAACCGTGAGGAGTTCTGGAAGGAGTGGGGTATCGACGGTGCACTGGAAGCCCGTGGAGGTGTGGCGGGGATTCAGGCCCATCCGCACCCGGCGGCGCGTGAGGTGTTCCTGCTGCAGCGCAAGAAATCCAAGGTCGGTGACGGCTTGGGCAAGACCACTGGCTGGATTCACCGCACCGGTTTGAAGAACAAGAACGTGCAGATGCTCAACTCGGTCGAGTACCTCAAGGTCGACGACGCCGGCCTGCATATCAGCATCGCTGGTGGTGAGCCGCAGGTGTTGCCGGTGGATACGGTGATCGTCTGTGCTGGACAGGACCCACTGCGCGAGCTGCAGGAAGGCCTGGAAAACGCCGGGCAGACCGTACACCTGATCGGTGGCGCCGATGTGGCCAGTGAGCTGGACGCCAAGCGCGCAATCAACCAGGGCTCGCGCCTCGCTGCCGAACTCTAACGCAACCGACGCCCCGCCTAGTGCGGGGCGTTTTGTATGTGGCTCACAACAATAAGGAGAAGCCCGTGTCCGATAATCCTCAATTACAACCGGCTGCCGCCGCCACGCTAGCGCAGTGGCATGGTTTGATGCAGAACAACGACCTGCGCAGCCTGCCGGAGTTGCTGCACCCGCAGGCGGTGTTCCGTTCGCCCATGGCGCACAAACCCTATGCCGGTGCGCCCATGGTGTCGCTGATCCTCAATACCGTGAGCAAGGTGTTTGTCGACTTTGCCTATCACCGCGAGCTGGCCAGCGCCGATGGGCTTAACGTGGTGCTGGAATTCAGTGCCAAAGTGGGTGAGCGCGAGCTCAAGGGCATCGACATGATTCGCTTCGATGAAGCCGGCAAGATTGTCGATTTTGAGGTAATGGTTCGCCCCATGAGTGGCCTGCAGGCCTTGGGTGAGGAAATGGGTCGGCGCCTGGCGCCATTTCTGGCTGCCGGCAAAGCCTGAGTCGTTGCACCGAATCCATCACAGTTTCGCCCTGTAAGCCGGTTTTTAGCGCCTGGCTGGCAGGGTGACTGCCAACCCAGTCACATTGCTGGGCTTGGTTTTTCCCCTAGACTTGCCTGAACAAGGGTATAGCGCCTGCAACATGGGTCTTGCTTAACCCGTCAGAATGTTGGCAGTCTTGCCATGTGCGCCATTTTTTGCGCAGCATAAGCGGGATGAGTCACTGCTGAACGGAGCGCCCGTTTCGGCCTAGAGGAAAAGCGATGAGCATGCAGAACAAGCCGCAGATGGTTGAGGCCGTACTGTTCTTCAGTGAGCGCGGCGGCATCTGCAAGCAAATGTTTTTCCCCGAATTTGAAGCCTTGCTCGACGGCGTGGTGAATATGCCGGAGTTTGCCGATCAGCAGATGCGCGTGGCGTATGTGCTGATCAATCCACGCTTGCTGATCAAGGCGTTGGTGTTTTTCTACCTGGATTTCGATGAAAAGGGCGCGCCGGATTCCGGCTGGAATATCCCTCTGCAGGCCCTGGCCGAGCGGGCTGGGCGCGGACCTGATCTGGGCGCCGGGCCGATTCGGCTGGCTTGCCGCAGCCAGTGCCCGGTGTCCTGGCACCAGATGCACCTCTGGGACCCTAGCCTGACCCCTGGCAATAACGATCTGGCGCTGCTGCGTGATGTGGTCAAGCGCAACAGCCTCGGTTTGCTGGCCGAAGACGAAAATCCCCAGGCGGTTGCCCCCGAGCGGTTGCAAATGGCCTCGGAGGATAAGTGGTACGCAGCGGACCCAGCCCAGGAAGAGGCCGCCAAGGCCACCGAAAAGCTTGATCAGGAACAGCGCCTGAAAGCCGCGCAGCTGATCAAGCAGCAGCGTTTGCGCATTAGCAGCCTGACCCAGCAACACGAAGAAGAGTTGGCCAAGTTCAAGTTGCTCAGCGATGAGCAGAGCAAGAACCTGCAAGCGCAAATCCACGGGTTGCACCAGGCCTTGCGTCAGCAGGAAGAACACAACGCTGCGCTGAAGACTCAGCTGGCTGCTCAGGCGGCGAGTTTCCAGACCGCCCGTGAAGAGATGACCGAGCAACTGCGTGCGCTGGAGCGTGATGGCCGCAGTGAGGGCGACAGCCTGCGCGCGCAATTTGAAAGCGAGATGCAGGCCAAGATCGCCTCAGCGGTTGCCGAATACAAAGAGCAGATTGCCATTCGCGATGTCGAGCTGGCTTATCGCGGCGAGCAGGACACCCAGGCGCTACAGGAGATCAATCGCCTCAAGCGCGCCTATGCCGACCTGGCCAGCCAGGGTGGTGACCAGATTCTTGAGCGCCTGGCCAAGCTGGGTGTGGTCTTTGTGGTCTATCACCCAGGCGCGGGTCACCTGACCATTCCGCTGCAGGATATCGCCTCGTACCAGGACAACCCGCTGGCTTATGCCGCGGCCAAGTGTTTTGTCAGCGAAGAGCAGTACCGTCACTGGCTGGCGCATTATCAGCAACCAAGCTGTGAGGCCTCGTTGCCAAGTGGCGAGCGCTGCGCCATCCCTATTGACCGTATTGATACCCCAAGCCGTTTTGCCCTGGGTGAGTCCAATTGCTGTGCACGGCACAAGGCCAGTAGCCGTTTGCGTACTGTCAGTTAACCTTGCCTGTTGTCCTGCCTGACTGGGCGCCCCGGGCGCCCTTACAACCCTTGCGATTGGAGTGGGCGCTAGCTGCCGGGATCGAGTTGGCGGTGCTGCGCCTGGATCTGCTTGATCCACTGATCAGCGGTAATAAATGGTTCAAGCTCTCCCATCATCTACGCGCCGCAGAGGCCGGTGGCGCCACTGGCGTGATCAGCCTGGGCGGCGCGCACTCCAATCATCTGCACGCCCTGGCTGCCGCCGGTAAACGCTTCCATTTCCAAACCGTCGGGCTTTTGCGCGGCCACCCGCAGCAGACGCCGACTGTGGCTGATCTGCAGGCTTTCGGCATGCAGCTGCACTGGTTGGGTTATGCGGGTTATCGCGCGCGGCATGCGGCTGACTTCTGGTTGCCTTGGCAGGCGCACTATCCGGGCTTTTACCCGCTGCCGGAGGGTGGTGGTGGTCTGCCGGGTGCGCTGGGCTGCATGAGCCTGGTGCAGCAGGTTCGTGACCAGCTGCCAAGCCTCGGTTGGGCTGATTACGACGCCTGGTGGCTGGCGGCAGGCACGGGCACCACCCTGGCCGGTTTGCTGTTAGGCGAAGCCGCCGCGCATCCGCTGAATGCGGCGTTGGCCGTACCGGCCGATCATGGCGTCGAGCAACAGGTGCAGGCGATTGTCCAGGCTGCGGATATGCCAGTTGGACGTTATCAGTTGCATGAGGCCAGCCGAGGTGGATTTGCCAAGGTGGATGCTGAGTTGCTCGACTTTATGCGAACTGCGGAAGCGCAAAGTGGCGTGCCGCTGGAGCCGCTGTATACCGCCAAGGCATTAATGGCGTTGCGCCAGCAGGTCGAGGCCGGTTACTTTGCTCGCGGCAGCCGTCTGGTGTTTGTCCACACAGGGGGCTTGCAGGGTCGCGCTGCGGCCATGTTGCAGGCGGCGAAAGCATGCTCGGCCGATTAACCCGGCTACACTGAATTTCACCAGCGGAGCCTGGATATTCCATGAGCGAACCCCTTAACCCCGAACAGTTACGCAGCCTGACGCCACTTAACGTGTTGTCCGAGCAGCAGTGGCGCGAGTTGCGTACGCAATTGGTACCGCAGCCGTTGCTGGCGGGGCAGCTGTTGTTTCGTCCGGGGGATCAGGCGCGCTTGACCTACTACCTGCTGGCGGGCGAGTTGCTGCTGCAATCGGTCGACGGCCAGGAGCAGCGCTTGCAGGCCGGCAGCGAGGCTAGTTGTCACCCACTTTCACCGAGCCTGCCGCGCTTGCATGAAGCACGGGCGCTGACCGATGCCAGCGTGCTGGCGCTGGACACCGCGACCCTCAATCGTCTGCTGACTTGGCGCCTGGCCTACCAGGATTTGCTGCTGGAGCTGGGGCAGAACCATGCCGAAGTCGAGTGGCTGGAGCGCCTGCTGGAAAATCCGCTGTTTGCCAAGGTGCCACCGTCCAATGTGCGCGCCATGCTGGAGCGTCTGCAGCGTATCGAATTGGCTGCTGGCAGCACCGTGCTGCAAGAAGGCGATGTCGGTGACAGCTGCTACTTTCTGAAAAATGGCCGGGCCGAAGTGATTCGCGGCGCGGACAGTGCGCAGCAAGTGTTGGCCGAGCTGGAAATTGGCGCCTGTTTTGGTGAGGAGGCCTTGCTGGCTGACAGCCCGCGTAATGCCACGGTGACCATGCTGGAAGACGGCGTAGTGCTGCGTTTGGATCGCCAGGACTTCTTCGCCCTGCTGAAGGCCCCGGTGGTCGATGAGGTATCGCTTGGCGAAGCATCGCGTTTGCTCGCTGCGGGGGCGCAGTGGCTGGATGTGCGTCTGCAGGAAGAATACGAGCGGGCCCATGCGTTGCAGTCACTGAATATGCCGCTGCAACTGCTGCGTCTGAAAGCCCGTCTTCTGGATAAGACGCGCACCTACCTGTGTTATTGCGACAGCGGCAAGCGCAGCAGCAGTGCGGTGTTTCTCCTCTCGCAGCTTGGTTACCGCGCCTACGCGCTGCGTGATGGGGTGGATGCCTTGCCGGCGATCCAGCGTGATGCGCTGCTGTGTGAAAGTGGCTCCGGCTATCTGGCGCGCTCGGGCGGGCGCACCGAGCGCAGTCTCTGAACTAGTCGGCCGTTTGCGCCGGCCAATGATCATTCACCAGAAACACTCGCTCGGCTTCCAGCCAGTCATGCTGTGGGCCTGCAATCAGACGAACTAGCAGCTGCGCGTTGGCATCGCTCGGCAGCGCCGTGAGCCATTGATTGAACTGCTCGCGCGACCACAGATGTTCTTCCTCGATATGTGCGGACGCCAGCCAGGCGTGCCGGGCTAGCGGCTGCCAGTGACCTGGGTTGTGCGCGGCAAAAGGTGTCCAGTCAGCGCGATGCAGCCAGCGCCCACGCAGGTGTGTTGGGTTGCCATCCGCTGGCGCGGCATAGGAAGGTTGCTGCCAGGGATAGAACAGATAACCGCCCAGCCACAATGCTGCCTGAGGTTGCTGAATATCCAGCTCGGCCAGCCTCTGTTGGGCTTCCGTGCGGGTGGATAGCGGCAACTGGTGTTGGCCGAGGTGCGCCAGTTTTATATCCAGGCGGTCGTGGCTGCCGGGGCCTAACCAGTGCGACAGCTCTGCGCCGCTGCACGGCGGCTGGCCCAGGTACAGCTTGATTGCCAGCTCCAGGTGATGCACACCTTCCTCATCGCGCAGCAGCATATCCAGCTCACCCAGGGTATGGCCCTGCTGGCGGATCGGTAGGTTGGCTGCCAGCACCTCGATCCCCGGCGCGGCGTGCAGGGCAAACTGCCAGAGCCGTTCGTAGTACAGCCCCAGGCGGCGCACTGAACTCTGGCTCAGCCAGTGGAGAAGGGTATGGCTGTTGGCATCCAGGCTCAGCAACCAGTCCGCCAGGGCGTCGGGTTGCTGGCTCCAGCGGCTGGCCTTGAGCGGGTGACGCTGTGGCCAGGGCGTCTGCGCCAGCAGTGGCGGCGAGAGCAGCGCCCAGGCCAGGTCGCGTACAGCAGGCTGGCGCAGCTGCGAGGGCAGATCGCTGAGTGAAGGGAAGGGCGTCATGTTGCGAGCATAGCGCTTAGAGGCGGTTTACGGTCTGCTGTGCGTCGGCCTTGCTGCGTAAAAGCAACCCCGCGAGCTCTTCAGCAAGCCTTAAGCACCGTCATAGCCGGTCAGCGGTTTGCCGCTGCCATGGGCTTTCGCCCATAATCCGGGTCACTAGATCCAGAGCCTGGCGGGAGCACCATGGAGCAGTTTCGTAATATCGGCATCATCGGTCGACTGGGCAGCACCCAGGTTCTCGACACCATTCGCCGGCTGAAGAAATTTCTGCTAGCTCGTCACCTGCACGTGATCCTCGAAGACACCATCGCCGAAGTGCTGCCGGGCCATGGCCTGCAGACCTCGTCACGCAAAATTCTCGGCGAAGTCTGCGATCTGGTGATCGTCGTCGGTGGTGACGGCAGCATGCTCGGCGCAGCCCGCGCCCTGGCGCGACACAAGGTGCCGGTGCTGGGCGTCAACCGTGGCAGCCTGGGCTTTCTCACCGATATTCGCCCCGATGAGTTGGAAGTGAAGGTGGCTCAGGTACTCGAAGGGCATTACCTGACCGAGAACCGCTTTCTGCTGGAGGCCGAGGTACGCCGTAATGGCGAGGCCATCGGTCAGGGCGATGCGCTCAACGATGTGGTGCTGCATCCGGGTAAATCCACGCGGATGATCGAGTTCGAGCTGTTTATCGATGGCCAGTTCGTCTGCAGCCAGAAGGCTGACGGCCTGATTGTCGCCACACCGACCGGCTCCACGGCCTATGCGCTGTCCGCCGGCGGGCCGATCATGCACCCCAAGCTGGATGCCATCGTGATCGTGCCGATGTACCCGCATACGCTGTCCAGTCGACCGATTGTGGTGGATGGCAACAGCGAGCTGAAAATTGTCGTGTCCAAGGATCTGCAGCTGTACCCGCAGGTGTCCTGCGACGGGCAGAATCACTTCACCTGCGCCCCTGGCGACACGGTCACCGTGGCCAAGCGGCCGCAGAAGCTGCGCCTGATTCACCCGCTTGACCACAACTATTACGAAGTCTGTCGCAACAAGCTGGGCTGGGGTAGCCGGCTCGGCGGGGGGGCTTGATGCGCCTCGATCCAGCTCGCGGTTACGACCTGATCGGCGATATCCATGGCTGCGCGAAAACCCTGGAGCATCTGCTGAGCACCCTGGGCTATCGCCAGCAGGCAGGTGTGTGGCGTCATCCGCAGCGTATGGCGATTTTCCTTGGCGACCTTGTCGACCGTGGCCCGCGTATCCGTGAGGCGCTGCACCTGGTGCGCGATATGGTCGTGGCTGGTCAGGCGCTGTGCATCATGGGCAATCATGAGTTCAATGCCCTGGCCTGGAGTACGCCGGCCGCGCCCGGCAGCGGCCGGCAGTTTGTCCGTGAGCACACGCCACGGCATGCGCGCCTGATCAAGGAAACCCTGGAGCAGTTCGACGCCTATCCGGCGGAGTGGCAGGCATTTCTCGACTGGTTCTACGAGTTGCCGCTGTTTATCGATGCCGGGCATTTCCGCGTGGTGCATGCCTGTTGGGACGACAGCCTGATCGAGCCGCTGCGTGCGCAGTTTGCCGATGGCTGCATCGATGAGCATTTTCTCCAGGCAGCGGCCGTGCATGGCAGCTTTGCCAATACCGCGCTGGATCGCCTGCTGCGCGGCACTGATATGCGTCTGCCACACGGCATGACCCTGACCAGCGATGACGGCTTTACCCGCGCGCATTTCCGTACCAAATTCTGGGAGGAAGATCCGCAAACCTACGGCGATATCGTCTTCCAGCCCGATGCCTTGCCGGAACTGGCGGCGCAGATGCCGCTCAGCGAGATGCAGAAAACCGAACTGCTCAAATACGGTGCCGACCAGCCACTGTTGTTTGTCGGCCACTACTGGCGCAGTGGCAAGCCCGCGCCGATTCGCAGCAACCTGGCCTGCCTGGATTACAGCGCCGTGCTCAACGGCAAACTGGTGGCCTATCGCCTCGACCAGGAAACGCGCCTGGATGCCAGCAAGTTCGTTTGGGTCGATGTCGAAAGCCCGGAGGCGCGGCCATGAGTGCTGTAGCGGCAATGCGCCTGCCTGAGCAGGTCGACTTGAGCGGCTTTATCAGTTTGCTGCAGCGCTTGCAGGTACCGCACCGCGTCGCTGAAGAGGCGGGCGAGCAGGTGCTCTGGGTGCCCGGTGAGCAACTGGCCGAGCAAGTGCGTGAACTCTATGGGCGCTACCCGAAAGGTGATGCTGAGGTGTTGCTTGAGCCGTCACCGGCTTCTGCAGAGGCCGCGCCGAGTTTTGTTCAGCAGCTGAAAGCCAGCCGTATGACGGCTGTTGTCCTGTTGCTGACCTTTATTGCAGCCGCTATCACCTTGCTCGGCGATAACCTGGCTACGGTCAGCTGGCTAAGCTTTGTCGGCTACCGCGTGCAGGGCGATTACATCTACTTCAGCTACCTGAACGACACGCTGGCCAGCGGTCAGTGGTGGCGGCTGCTGACGCCGATGCTGATTCACTTCGGCATCCTCCACCTGGCGATGAATACCCTGTGGTATTGGGAGTTGGGCCGGCGGATCGAAGCGCGTCAGGGAGCCGTGATGCTGTTGGGGCTGACCCTGCTGTTTAGTCTTGCGGCCAATTTCGCCCAATACCTGCATGCCGGCCCATCGCTATTCGGCGGCCTTTCCGGGGTGCTATATGGCCTGCTCGGACATTGCTGGATTTTCCAGCGCCTGGCGCCGACTCCCGCTTATCGGCTGCCGCCAGGCGTATTGGTGATGATGCTGGCCTGGCTGCTGATCTGCATGACCGGCATCTTCGAGCTGCTGCAATTCGGCGCCATCGCCAACGCGGCGCATGTTGGTGGCCTGCTGGCCGGTTGTCTGACCGGGTTGGTGGGCGGTGCGCTGGCGCGTCGGCGACACAGTTAGTTGTTCATCAGGCTGGTAAACTGCCACTTTGCATTTGGAGGCGCCATGTCGTCCTTTCTCGAAGCGATTGAAAACATCACCCCTGAGATCTACCAGAGCCTCAAGCTGGCCGTGGAAATCGGCAAATGGCCCGATGGCCGCAAGCTGAGCCAGGAGCAGAAGGAGCTGACCTTGCAGGCGCTGATCGCCTGGGAAATCCATAACCTGCCGGAAGACGAGCGCATCGGTTATATGGGCCCGCAGGAGTGCAGCAGCAAATCCGAGCCGGTACCCAATCTGTTGTTCAAATCCTCGGATACCCTGCACTGATGAGCGAGTTGGCCCGTGGTGCCCTGAGCAAAATGGCGGCGCAGCTGGATGCGCCGGTGCAATACAGCTTTCGCCTGGGCGATGAACTGCTGCCGGTTAATCCGCTGATCGGCAAAAGCCTGCGTCTGGAATTCCTCGGCGCTATCCACTGCACCCATTGCGGACGCAAAACCAAGAGCAGCTTTAGCCAGGGCTATTGCTACCCCTGCATGCAGAAGCTGGCGCAGTGCGACATCTGCATCATGAGCCCGGAGCGTTGCCACTATGAGGCGGGCACCTGCCGCGAGCCGAGCTGGGGCGAGCAGTTCTGCATGACCGATCATGTTGTCTATCTGGCCAACTCCAGCGGCGTGAAAGTCGGTATCACCCGCGCCACGCAGATCCCCACACGCTGGATCGATCAAGGCGCGACCCAGGCGCTGCCGATTCTGCGGGTTGCCACGCGGCAGCAGTCCGGCTTTGTCGAAGACCTGCTGCGCAGCCAGGTGGCGGATAAAACCAACTGGCGCGCGCTGCTCAAGGGTGATGCTGCGCCGGTGGATCTGCTTGCCGTACGCGAACAGCTGTTTGCCAGTTGCGGCAGCGGGCTCACCGAGTTGCAGCAGCGCTTTGGCATTCAGGCCATCCAGCCGCTTAGCGATCAGCCGGTGGTGCAGATTAGCTATCCGATTGAGGCTTATCCGGCGAAGATCACCAGCTTCAATCTGGACAAGAATCCACTGGCCGAGGGCACGCTACTGGGCATCAAGGGCCAGTACCTGATGTTCGACACCGGCGTGATCAATATCCGCAAGTACACCGCTTACCAGTTGGCCGTTCACGAACTGGCCGCCTAAGTTACTTATTCGCGAACCCGGCGCCCGCGCGCCGCAGACAAAGGGCCACAAGCCATGCGCACCGAACAGCCGAAGATGATCTACCTCAAGGACTACCAGGCTCCGGATTATCTGATTGATGAAACGCACCTGACCTTCGAGTTGTTCGACGACCACACCCTGGTGCACGCGCAGCTGGTGATGCGCCGTAACCCGGCTGCCGGCGCAGGTTTACCTCCGCTGGTGCTGGACGGTCAGCAGCTGGAACTGCTCAGTGTGGCGCTCGACGACCGCGAGCTGAGTGCCGGCGATTACCAGCTGAGCGACAGCCATCTGACTGTGCAGCCCACTAGCGCCAGCTTCGTGATCGACAGCAGTGTGCGCATCCACCCGGAAAGCAACACCGCGTTGGAAGGGCTGTACAAATCCAGCGGCATGTTCTGCACCCAGTGCGAGGCTGAGGGTTTCCGCAAGATCACCTATTACCTCGACCGCCCGGACGTGATGAGCAAGTTCACCACCACCCTGAGCGCCGAGCAGCACAGCTATCCGGTGCTGCTGTCCAACGGCAACCCGATTGCCAGCGGCAGTGAGGAAGGCGGTCGGCATTGGGCGACCTGGGAAGACCCCTTTATGAAGCCGGCCTACCTGTTCGCCCTGGTCGCCGGTGACCTCTGGTGTGTGGAAGACAGCTTCACCACCATGAGCCAGCGTGAGGTGGCGCTGCGCATTTATGTCGAGCCGGAAAACATCGACAAATGCCAGCACGCCATGGACAGCCTGAAGAAGTCGATGAAATGGGACGAGGAGGTGTACGGCCGTGAGTACGACCTGGACATCTTTATGATCGTCGCGGTCAACGACTTCAACATGGGCGCCATGGAAAACAAGGGCCTGAATATCTTCAACTCCAGCTGTGTGCTGGCCAAGGCCGAAACCGCTACCGATGCTGCGCACCAGCGCGTTGAAGCGGTGGTGGCGCATGAGTACTTCCATAACTGGTCGGGCAACCGCGTGACCTGCCGCGACTGGTTCCAGCTGTCGCTCAAGGAAGGCTTTACCGTTTTCCGTGATGCCGAGTTCAGCGCTGATATGCACTCGCGTACGGTTAAGCGCATCGAGGACGTCGCCTACCTGCGCACCCACCAGTTCGCTGAAGACGCCGGCCCCATGGCCCATCCGGTACGTCCGGACGCCTTTATGGAAATCTCCAACTTCTACACCCTGACGGTGTACGAGAAGGGTTCGGAAGTGGTGCGCATGATCCGCACCCTGGTTGGCGCCGAGGGTTTCCGCAAAGGCAGTGATCTGTACTTCGAGCGCCACGACGGTCAGGCCGTTACTTGCGACGATTTTATCCGCGCCATGGAAGAGGCCAATGGCATCGACCTGACCCAGTTCAAGCGCTGGTACAGCCAGGCCGGCACGCCGCGCCTGGAAGTCAGCGAAAGCTACGACGCGGCGGCCAACAGCTATCGCCTGCACTTCCGCCAGAGCTGCCCGGCTACTCCCGGGCAGGCGGAAAAACAGCCCTTTGTTATCCCCGTAGAGTTGGCCTTGCTGGATGCTCAGGGGCGTGAGCTGCCGCTGCAACTAGTCGGTGAAGATGCGGCGGGTGGTCTTTGCCGTGTGTTGCAGGTGACCGAAGCCGAACAGGCGTTCACCTTTGTCAATCTGGCGGAAAAACCGCTGCCGTCCTTGCTGCGCGGCTTCTCTGCGCCGATCAAACTGAGCTTTCCCTATAGCCGTGATCAGCTGATGTTCCTGATGCAGCACGACAGCGATGGCTTCAACCGCTGGGAGGCGGGGCAGCAGCTGTCTGTGCAGGTGCTGCAGGAGCTGATTGGCCAGCATCAGCGTGGCGAGCCGTTGGTGCTCGATCAGCGTCTGGTCGAGGCCTACCGCACGCTGCTGGCCGATGACTCGCTGGATCAGGCCATGGTTGCCGAAATGC
>Ga0209504_1000047_pt1 | contig 119018 bp, 102 predicted proteins | sample COGITO_mtgs_1005_FD_184791 | JGI IMG/M metagenome (GOLD analysis project Ga0209504, IMG submission 184791) | Pelagic marine microbial communities from North Sea - COGITO_mtgs_100511 (SPAdes) (version 2) | ecosystem: Environmental > Aquatic > Marine > Epipelagic ... | reverse complement strand
AAGTACCTGGAGAGTAGTACAGTGAAGCTGGGCTTTCGAAACGCAAACAGTTTTGCGTTTCGAAAGCTGAACGGCCCTGAGCTCTGCGAAGGGCATCAAGGCTCCCAATCCAAAAGAACCCCGCTCAATGAGCGGGCTTTTTGCATTCTAGCGGAAAAAATGGCGCGTTAGGCCAATTTGGTAAGTTTTGAATCGTTCCCCCAAATGCCAACCCAACATAGTCTAATGCCGCCAACACCACACTCACCCCAATAATCGCTGTGTTAACCGCAACTTGCTAGCCAGCAATCGCCGGCAACCCCTAGTATCGGGTGAAAATAATGATCATTCGAGAAAAATACCGTGCATGCTTTTATCCAGGGTTTACTACTGACAGCTGTATCAGGTGCCAGTTTAGCTGTTTATGCCAATCAACCGTTGCAGTATGAAGATGTGTTCCAGCTAGAATTTGTGTCACAGCCACAGCTGAATAAAGCTGGCAGCGAAGTGGTGTTTGTGCGCAACCGGTTTGATCAGGCGCTCGACAAAAGAGTCGGTTCCTTATGGCTGAGCAATACCAAAACCGGTCAGTTACAGCCGTTAGTTGCTGAGCAAGCTGACATTAGCTCGCCACAATGGTCCCCAGATGGAAAAAAATTGCTGTTTGTTTCAGCAGCATCGGGCAAACCACAAATTCATATGCGTTGGTTGGATAATGGCACCAGCGGTCAAATCAGCCATTTACCGCACCCACCGGCTGATATCAGCTGGTCACCTGACGGAAAATGGCTGGCATTTTCGATGTTTACCCCGGTCAAAGCGAAAAGTCCGGTGACATTACCTGGCAAACCTGAGCAAAACGACTGGGCCAAAGCCCCGGTTTATATTGATACCATGCAATATCGGGCGGATGGCCGTGGTTACTTGCCGTCCGGCTATCGACAAATTTACCTGATGGCCGCTGATGGTGGCACGCCAATTCAATTAACCAGCGGTGATTTTGATCATGCGGGTGACATAAGCTGGCAAGCCGACGGCAAAGCGTTTTACTTTTCCGCCAACCGCCAGGCAGATAAAAAGACTCAGGCACAAAACAGTGATATTTATCTGCTGACCCTGGCTGACAAAAAACTGACCCAAATCACCGACCGTTTTGGTCCGGATCAATCACCTTCTTTATCTGAAGATGGCAAATGGCTGGCCTATCTTGGATACGATGATAAAAAACTCGCCCATCAAGCCAGTCAATTGTATGTGAAAAACTTAAAGTCCGGTGAGGTGCGTAGCCTGACTGCCGACTTAGACCGCAATATCGATAGTTTTGAATGGGATGCCGACGGTGATGCCCTTTACATCCAATACGATGACCAAGGTCAGGGCAAAATTGCGCTGCAGCCATTCAACGGCAAAGCCAAAGTATTGGTGGAACAAGTTGGTGGTGGTTCATACAGTCGTCCTTATACCGGCGGCAGCTTTAGTGTATCGGACAACGACAAAATAGCCTTTACCCAAATGTCGAGTCAGGCACCGGCTGAACTGGGGTTATGGCAAAGCGGTAAAGTTACAGCATTAACCGCGCTGAATGAAGATCTGCAATTAGCGCGCGATATCGGTAAAGTTGAAGAATTTTGGGTTACATCGTCCGTTGATCAACGCAAATTACAAAGCTGGTTGATTTATCCACCGAAATTCGACCCAAGTAAAAAGTATCCGCTGATCCTGGAAATCCATGGTGGCCCACATACCGCCTATGGTCCGGTGTTTGCGATGGAATTACAGCTGATGGCGGCACAGGGTTATGTGGTGCTCTATACCAACCCGCGGGGCAGTACCAGTTATGGCATGGAGTTCGCGAATCTGATCCACCATAACTTCCCAAGTCAGGATTACAACGATTTGATGGATGCGGTGGACGCAACTGTGGCAAAAGGATTTATTGCACCCGATCAGCTATTTGTCACCGGCGGCAGTGGTGGTGGCTTGTTAACCAGCTGGATTGTTGGCCATACCGACCGTTTTAAAGCTGCGGTGGCGGTGAACCCGGTGATTAACTGGTTTAGCTTTGTATTAAACGCGGATATGTATAACTATTTTAGCCAGTACTGGTTCCCTGGCATGCCGTGGGAAAAGCCGGAGCATTATTTAAAACATTCGCCGATCAGTTACGTCGGCAATGTCAAAACGCCGACCATGTTGATGACCGGTGAATCTGATCACCGCACGCCGATTTCTGAGACTGAGCAATTTTATCAGGCGCTGCAGCTGCGTGGCATTGATACCGCGATGGTTCGTATTCCAGGTGCTTCGCATTCAATCCATGCACGGCCAAGCAATATGATGGCGAAACCTGCTTACATCGTGTATTGGTTTGATAAGTACCGACTGAAAAAGGCTGAGTAATCAGTTCCTTTGCCCTATAAATTGCGCCATAAAAAAATCCCCGATCATTCGGGGATTTTTTTCACTGTTGAACGCTAGGCCAAATCAGTGAATTAAATAAGCATAAGCGGTGGTAAAGGCGGTTTCCTGAAAGGCTTTCAGGCCGGTGTCTTTAAATACCACCGGAATTGGATGGGTTGCGAGCTTGTCTTTAATGGCTGCGTTGGTGCAAATGACGGTATCGACGCTGGTGATGAGCTGCAGGGCGGCTTCGATTTTGAAACCAATGGCCGAGCCGGCAAATTTGCCTTTTTGCGCCCGCTCGCGGATCACGAATTTAGAAATTTTGTAATCTTCTGCCAGTTTTGCCATTGAGAACTGAAACTTACGCATTTGTTCGGTATCTTGATCTTTTAACAGTGGGAAACGCACCTGGCGACAGTCTGGTAAATCAAACAGGCCATTTTCCATTTCCATTAAACATAAAATGATTTCACTGCCTTTTATATCTACACCACATACTCGCATGCTTGCCACCCACCAAAAATTTCAACGGGCGCTATTATGCCACGTAAAGCTTGGCCCAGCGGTAATTATTGCGGCAGAAGAGCCTGAGTACGCACCAAACATGGCGGTTCAAAGTCAGGCGCCTCTACATTAAACCTCATCATCAAGGTCCCACTGACTGACAGCCAGATCCCGATAGAATGACCAACTTTCCTGCAGTGACAACAGGCAATGCTCTAACAGCGACTGCAAGTTACTGGTTTGACTAGGTAATATACTGTTAAAACTTTTCATCGTGGGCTCCTGATGGAATTTTTCCAGAAACATCAGAGGCCACAGCCGTTTTAAGCTGTCCCTCTGATGCTGTTCCTCTGGCGGTATGGTTACCAAAGATTTGCACGCTGCTCTGCATCGGCAGTTATTCCGGAGAACTGGTTTGCAGCATCGCGGTGCGGCCTTCGACCGGACCATTTAATTGCGCTACCAGTTTGCTTAGATTGTGCTGGCTAACGCTGCTGCTTTCAATTTCATCAGCGCGCTGGAAATCTGCCAGAGCGCCAATGTTGTCGCCGGATAGCATTTTGGCAACGCCACGGTTGCTGTAAGCATAAGATTTCAGCTCACGGTCAATCTCGGTTGGACGCGCAGCATTTTGCCGGCTGACGATGACTGCTTTATGACAGGCCTTGGCGGCTAAATGGAATTGTTCGGTTTTCGCGTAAGCGACGCAGAGGCTCATTTGACGGGCAAATACATCGTCAGTTTTCGCCAGTGTTGGGTCAGCTAATACGCTGCCGATATTGCCTGCACTGATTGCTCCGGCAATCAGGTCTTCTTCAATCACCACCATTTTATAACCATTGCTGCCAGCGATACTGGCGAAGCTGGCCAACAACAAAGAGGTGGCCCATAAGGTATGACGTGTTTTCATGGTCGAACTCCCGGTTGGTACACAGCAATCCGGTTGATTGCTGTTGAACCAACTGTAGAGAATCCGACCCCTTGCTGACAAACGAGAAAATTAAACCCGACGGCTGAATTGCATTCAACTGTCACTGTATCCCCTTCATCCTTGAAGATGCGGGGTTGTTGGCCGCCTTCACTCACCCCAGTCACATAGAACAGCTATGCTCCTGGGGATTCATTCAGTTGCCGCCTACCCGCATCGTCAATGATTTTGGGTATAGTTAGCCGTGGTTATGCGCGCAAAACCGCGCCAGCACCCAGTCGATCAGCAACTGAATTTCCGGACGGCCTTCACTGCTGTCGTGCTGCACCAAATAATAATGGTCGCGGGTATGCAGCTCTTCGGCAAATAACCGCACCAGGCTACCGCTGTCGAACCAGGCCTGACTTATCGGCAATGGAATTAATGCCACCCCAAGCCCTTGTTGTGCAGCGCGGGCGACGCTGAACATACTGTCGAGCTGGATAATCTGTTTTGGCCGGAAATCTTCATAACCGGCCTGATCCGCCCATTGATGCCAACACCAAGGGCGTGCCTGATGCACAATCAATGGCACGGTTTCCAGCGCCGGTAATTCCAACGGGTCGACCATCAAGCGTTGATACCAATCGGCGCTGCATGCCGGTACGTAGCTGATGGGAAACAGTTGGTGGGCTTTTTTATCGGTCGGTTTACTGCTGGCCAGGATGATCTGTAAGTCGGTATGTTTGGTTACTTCCTGGCGCGACTTGACCGTTTCCAAACGTAAATTAATCGCCGGATGTTGCGCCGACCAGCCGACAAGTCTGGGTACAAAAAACTCGCTGGCGAAAAACTCCGGCAAGGTAATGCTGACTACTTGTTCACGTTTAGTCTGACAAAACTCGGCAACAGTGGCGGACAAACCCTGCATCAAAGGATTAATCGCCTGATAAAAACGGCGGCCTTCTGCGGTCAGGATCACGGCACGGGTTTGCCGTTCGAACAAACTCATGCCCAGGCTTTCTTCTAACTGCTTGATTTGATGGCTAACAGCAGATGGCGTCAGATACAGCTGACTGGCGGTTTCTTTAAAACTTAAACATTCGGCGGCAACGCAGAAACAACGTAAGCCGCGCAACGGGGTATGAACTGGCATCGACAAATGCTCCGTGCTCGGTTTGATCCCAAGACAAAGCAATTGCTGAACCAGTTTTTAACCAGTTGAAATATATGTATATTAATAAATGTGGAGTGACTGTAATGCCCATGATGGTCGCAGGCTTGCACTAAAATAGCGCATTGGCGGTTGCTACAGCAGCGCTGTTATTTTCATCCGTTCCAGTTCACAGCTGATCAAAAACTCCCAGGCTTCGAGCTGCCGTTTGCTGTGTTCCAGGCTCTCGCCCCAGACATACAAACCATGACCGCGGATCAGTAAACCGCTGTTAAGTTCGCTCGCGCGACGGCTGATTTCTGTCGCTTGCAGAGGCTTGGGTTGGTTGGCATCAATAATGGCCAGACTGCAACTTTGCTGCTGGGCAGGCTGCTTAGTGATCACCGATTGCAGTTCGTAACCGCTAAACAGATAGTGATCGGCTTTAATCAACCGCGACCAGACATTCGCCGCCACCGACTGCGTTTGTAGTACCACTTTGGCCGTCGGAAACTGTTGATATAACGCCACATGTAACAAGGCGCTCGCGGAGGCGTCGCTAGCAAATTCGGCTTCACCACAACTCCAGCTGATTTGCACTAAGTCATGCGGACTCAGTTCACCTTTGTCTTTATGGGCCCTGGTGATCAGACAACTATGCTCGTTGCTGCGGATAGAAAAATTACCACTGCCGGCGGGCGCCCATTGTTTGGCGCTGATCCAGCGGCTTAAAGTGCACAGCTGCACTGCATAAGGATTCAGTTGGAGATTGGTTGTTGCATTCATCTTTATGTTTAGACGTCTATACGTGAAACTGTCTGAATGATAGCATCGCCCGGCAGTCGCGGCCAAGTCGTTTTTTGTTGTTAGAGCAGACTGTCTGTTTGAAAAAAGTGCTAGCATCAGGGCCATCCTCGAGCAAAAGTCCAGTCAGCAAGGAGCTTTATGGAACTGCGCAGTAAATTACCCTGGGTCGGTACTACCATTTTCACCCAGATGTCTCAGTTAGCGGTTGAGCACCAAGCGATTAATTTATCTCAGGGTTTTCCCGACTTTCCCGCATCTCCATTGTTGTTAGACGAACTGAACCGTCAGGTGTTGGCCGGCAACAATCAATACGCGCCGATGACTGGGGTTGCGGTATTACGCCAGCAAATAGCCGCTTTGACCGCGCGTTGTTATGGCAGGATTGTCGATGCCGACACTGAAATTACTGTGACCTCCGGTGCCACTGAAGCCTTGTTTGTCGCTATTCAAGCCGTGGTGCGGCCTGGTGATGAAGTGATAGTGTTCGACCCGGCCTACGACAGTTATCAACCGGCGGTGGAACTGGCCGGTGGTAAAACTATTCATATCCAACTGGCGGCGCCCGATTATCAGATTGACTGGCAGGCGGTGAATCGGCGGGTCACTGATCAAACCAAACTTATCATCGTCAATAGCCCGCATAATCCGACCGGCATGGTGTTTAGCACTGCCGACTGGCGGGCGCTGGCCGATTTAGTGCAGCAACACGGCTTGTTTTGTATCAGCGATGAAGTGTACGAACATATGGTGTTTGATGGCGCAGCGCAGCTGAGCGCACATCAGCAAACGGCATTATTAGACCGTACTTTTGTGGTGAGTTCTTTTGGCAAAACCTTTCATGTCACCGGCTGGAAATTAGGTTATTGCATTGCGTCGGCCAATTTAAGTCTGGAATTTAGGAAAATTCACCAATATGTGACCTTCTCCAGCTTCACACCGGCGCAATTTGCCATCGCTGCGGTATTGCAACAAACACCGCAGTTGATTGCTGAATTGGCTGGTTTTTATCAGCAAAAACGTGACCAGTTTGCCAGTTTGCTGCAAAGCAGCGCGTTCAAATTATTGCCATGCAAAGGGACTTATTTTCAGCTGGCCGATTATAGTGCGGTAAGTTCCTTGAATGATGTGGAGTTTTGCCATTGGCTGACGGTTGAGCACGGTGTGGCGGCGATACCACTTTCGGTGTTTTCGCGCCAGGAGCAGGACAGTAAAATTATCCGGTTTTGTTTTGCCAAACAACCAGCAACGTTGGAACAAGCAGCGGAGCGTTTATGTCGACTAAATCCGTAACCGCAGAACTGAAAATCGCCATTATCCAAAGTGAGTTGGTATGGCAGGATGCAACAGCCAACTGTGACTATTTTGCCGCTTGTTTTAAAGAAGGTTTTGCACAGCTGCGAGACGTTGATTTGGTGATCTTACCGGAAATGTTTAACAGCGGTTTCTCGATGCAAAGTGCGCAGATCGCCGAACCGATGACCGGACCTACGGTGCGGTGGTTACAGCAACAAGCGCAGTATTATCAAATTGCCATTGCCGGATCGCTTGCCATCAGCACCGAACTTGGCGTGGTTAACCGGCTGATTTTTGTGTACCCCGATGGCAGCTTTGATCATTACGACAAAAAACATCTATTCCGGATGACCGGTGAACATCAGCATTATGCGGCGGGTTCCGAGCGAACCGTGGTGTTATACAAAGGCTTCCGGCTGAACCTGCAGATTTGTTATGACTTGCGCTTTCCAGTGTTTGCCCGCAATCAGGGCGATTACGATGTGCTGATTTATGTCGCGAATTGGCCAGAACCACGGCGTCGGATTTGGTCGACCTTGCTAGCCGCCAGAGCAATCGAAAATCAGGCTTTTGTGCTGGGGTGTAACAGAGTTGGCCAGGACGGCAATCAATTTAGCTATAGCGGTGATTCGGCGGTGCTGAATTATCTGGGCGAGCCAATGGCTGAATTACCTGACGGGCAAGCCGGGATCCTGATTGCAACTTTGCGCCTTGATCAGTTGCAGCAGTTCCGGCAGCAATTTCCGGCGGCGCTGGATGCGGATGTGTTTGTTTTGCTGGACAATTAACGCCAAATCCGGCGTTTGACCTGCAACCCAATACCGAGCATTTCTGACCGGATGAGGCTTATTCTGTAATTTAGTTTCAGTATTTATGAAAAGTTAAGCGCTTACTTGGCCAAATGATCGGGTATAATGTAATTTAATTACCAAATTGAGTCGAAACCATGTCCCGCTTCCACCCAACCGCGTTAATTTTTTCCGGCTTCTTCTTATTGGGGATCCTGATTATTTTATGGGGCGTGTTGCTGCCGGATTTAGCCAAATCACTACAAATGACCTCAGCGCAAAGTGGCTGGTTTTTCCTGGTGATGGCGCTTGGCACTGTTTCTGGCGCCTACCTTGGCGGCAAATATGTACAGAAATTCAACTTCTTAAAGCTTTTTGCTGGTTTAGCGCTAACCGAAACTGTGTTGTTAACCTGCTTGTCGTTGGTCACCAGTGTGACGCAGCTGATGATTGGTATTTATTTATTTGGTTTGTTTTGCTCGGTGATGTTCACCATCGGCCATACCCTGATCGCCCGGTTACATGAAAACAAAAGAGCGCAAATGATGGGGCTGATGGACTTTATGTTTAGTCTTGGCACTTTAGCGGCGCCGTTTTTGGTGGTGATGTTGTATTGGTGGCAGGAAGACTGGCGCTGGCCACTACGGATTTTAGCGGTATCGCTGATTGGTTTGGCGGTTTATGCGTTGGTGATTGCCCGCGCCATCAAAGCCGGGCCAGCGCAACCTGAGCCGCCGCGCAAAAGTCTTTCTTATACCGCAGTGCTAAAACAACCGGCTTTTGTCGCTTTAGCTTTGGCGATGTTTGGTTATGGTGCGGTCGAGTGGGGGAATGGCAACTGGTTTGTCAGTTATGCCAGTACCGCTTTAGAGTATCCGACCGAACAAGCCCGACTGGTATTCGCCTGGTTTACCGGCGGCATGGTGATTAGCCGGTTGTGTTTTTCCTGGTTAATTCCAGTATTCGGTGCGCGGCATTTACTACGAATTCTTGCCACTTGCATGCTGATCGGCGCTTTATTGCTGAAGTTAGCCGATAGCACTTTATGGCTTGGTGGCGGTAATTTCTTGCTGGGCTTAGGTCTTGGTGGTTTGTTTCCGTTGTTGTTGGCCACGGCGATGGATTTAGATCCACAAAATGGTGCTGTGCTGTCGGGACTGTCGAATATCGGCGGTTCTTTAGGCTGTCAGGTGGCCGGTTTAGGTACCGGGCTTTGGGCCAACAGTGCTGGCATTGGCACAGCATTCTGGCTGATGCCACTGTCGGCTTGCTGGTTGTTTGCGACGGTCTGGTTGTTTAGCCGCCGCGCCACGCCCAGAGCTGTTGTGACATAACTGCTGATGATTGCCTGAGAACTTCTGCAGATGGCTAAGCTGATATAGCCATCTGGCAGTGCAAATGTTGCTGCCTCTTGGCAATTTGCCACAAAATATTAGCAATTTCTGCATTAACGCAGGCTCAGATCTTGATTCTGTCAGCAAATCAGGGCATAACAGGCTGCCCATGGTCACTATGAGTTTTCACTTGATGAACACATCAATTGATTGGGCTTTACTGCAACAACAAGCCCGTGCTGCCTCTCTGCAAGCCTACGCCCCTTACAGTCATTTTCCGGTTGGTGTCGCCATTCAGGCTGGTAGCGGTAAAATTTATACCGGTTGTAATGTCGAAAACGCCTCCTACGGCGGCACTATTTGTGCTGAGCGTAATGCCATTGCTGCGGCTATTGTTGCCGGAGAACGCGAGTTTCAGGCATTGGTGGTGTTTACGCCGCAAGAACGGCTTACACCACCTTGTGGTATGTGCCGCCAGGTCATCGCCGAATTTTTCACGCCGGAAAGTCCAATCGCCAGCTGCAATCATCTGGCACAAATCCAACAATGGTCGGTCGGCGAATTATTGCCAAGTGCTTTTACGCCGCTCTATTTGGCACAAAGCGCCAAAGTTGAAACCCGCAAATTATTCGATTCACCTGAATCTTCTGAACCTACGAATTAATCGGAGTCTGTTTTGTATTTACCTCAGGAAATTATCAAATTAAAACGTAACGGCGGTCAGTTGCCAGAAGCCGCCATTCAGCAGTTTGTTGCTGGTATTACCGATAACAGTTTCAGCGAAGGACAAACTGCGGCCTTAGCGATGGCAATTTATTTAAACGGCATGGCGACCGAAGAAACAGTGGCGTTAACCCGTGCCATGCGCGATTCAGGCGCAGTGCTGAACTGGGCTGGCAAGTTGAACGGCCCGGTGGTCGACAAACATTCCACCGGCGGTGTCGGCGATAAAGTCAGTTTAATGCTGGCACCGATGATTGCCGCTTGTGGTGGTTATGTGCCGATGATCGCAGGCCGTGGCCTGGGTCATACCGGTGGCACCGTCGATAAACTGGAAACTATTCCGGGTTATAGCTGCACTCAGCCATTGGCAAAAATTCAGGCCGACGTGGCGCGGTTAGGTTGTGTGATTGTCGGTCAAAGCGCCGAATTAGCGCCGGCCGATCGTCGTTTGTATCTCATTCGCGATGTGACGGCGACAGTTGAATCAATTCCTTTGATTACCGCGTCTATTTTGTCGAAAAAGCTAGCCGCTGGTTTAGATGTGCTGACGATGGACGTGAAAATTGGCTCCGGCGCCATTATGAAAAATGTCGCCGATGCTTCAGCGCTCGCCACCAGTATCGTCAATACCGCCAAAGGTGCGGGCGTGAAAACCCAGGCGCTGTTAACGGACATGAACGAATGTTTAGGCGCAACTGCCGGCAACGTGCTGGAAGTGCTGGAGACGCTGGATTATCTGACTGGTAAATACCGCGAACCACGTTTGCATCAGGTCACGTTAGAGCTTGGTGCCAGCATGTTGCAGTTATCCGGTTTATTCGCCGATAAAAAGAGCGCGATCGCGGCACTGGAGCGCAGTTTAACTTCGGGCAAAGCGGCCGAAATTTTCGCGCAGATGGTCAGTAGCTTAGGTGGCCCGGCTGATTTATTTGAAAAACCAGCGCAGTATCTGGCAGCTGCGCCAGTGGTAGTTGATATTCAGGCGCCACAAGCCGGTTATCTGGCGGCCAGTGATACTACGGCTGTGGGTATGGCAGTGGTGCGGTTAGGTGGTGGTCGGGCACACCCGGCACAAGTTATTGATCCGGCTGTTGGATTTAGCGATATCGTGGCGCTTGGCGGCAAAGTCAGCCAGGGTGATGTCATCGCGCGGGTACATGCGGCATCAGCTGAAGCGGCGCAAAAAGCCACTGCAGAATATCTGGCGGCGTTACGCTGGTCGGAGGCTGCACCACAGCTGCATCCGATTGTGCATAAAATTATTGATTAAGCAGAAAATGCTATGAACTTCGGGAACACGCATGAAAGCAACGCATAATCCGTGGCTGATTTGGGGCGCAGTTGCAACTGCGCTCGCTGCCTTATTGCACTTGTTGATTATCGCCGGTGGCCCGGACTGGTATCGGTTTTTTGGCGCCGGTGAAGCGATGGCGCAGCTGGCGGAGCAAGGCGATTGGTATCCAACCGTTACTGCTGTAACCATCGCCGCCATGTTACTGATATGGGCGACCTATGCCTGGGCCGGCGCGGGTTTAATGCCGACGTTACCGCTGCAAAAAACCGTGTTGGCACTGGTGGCTCTGATCTTTTTTGGCCGGGCATTAATGGGCTTTTGGTTGGTGCATGCACCGCTGATGCAAGCTTTTGCAGAGTTGCAGCAGCGGCCGTTGTTTTTGTGGGTAACTTCGCTGATTTGCCTGGCGCTGGCCTGCTGTTATGGCGCTGGCCTTCGTAAACTCTGGCGCATTCAGCAGATTTCACGCATTAAAGGCTAAAGCAAAAGACGTTCATCGTAGTTGGTATATACCCAAAATCATTGAAGATTCGGGTAGGCGACAAGGGAGCGAGACTGGAGCGCCAGCCCGGCCCGGAGCATAGCTGTCTATGTGACTGGGGCGAGAGAACGAAGGCAACAACCCCGCATCTTCAAGGATGAAGAGTATACAACAACGACAGTCGGAGTCCGGATGAAAACGCTTGGTTTAATCGGTGGTATGAGCTGGCAATCAACCATTCCTTATTATCGGGAAATAAATAGCCAGGTGCAGCTACGTTTAGGTGGCTTACACAGCGCAAAACTGTTGTTGGCGAGTGTTGATTTTGCCGAAGTGGAACTGTTGCAGCGTCAGGGAGATTGGCAAGCCGCCGGACATTTATTGGCGCAACAGGCGCTAGTGTTACAAACGGCCGGCGCACAAGCTATTGTGCTTTGTACCAATACCATGCACAAAGTTGCCCCAGCCATTGAAGCCGCTGTGGATATTCCGCTATTGCATATCGCTGATGCCACGGCGCTGCAAATTCAGGCGTATGGCTTGCAGCGTGTCGCCTTGCTTGGTACGCGTTTTACTATGGAGCAGGATTTTTACAAACAACGGCTACAAGACAACTTTGAACTGCAGGTGCTCACGCCTAACGAAGCGGATAGGCAACTCGTGCACGACATCATTTACCAGCAGCTGTGTCATGGCATAATTCGGGATGATTCGCGTCAGCTGTATCGCCAGGTTATGCGACAACTGGTGCAGCAGGGAGCAGAGGCGATTATTCTGGGTTGCACTGAAATTTCCCTGTTAGTCGGTGCTGTTGATGCGCAAGTACCGTTATTTGATACCACGAAAATTCACGCGCAAGCCGCTGCACAGTGGGCGTTGGCCAATTGAGCTGCTGGTTGATTTAGGTGTTGATTTAAGTGCTGATTAAGCCCCGCTAAATGCTCCCCACCTGCGACATCTGTCGCAAATAAAACTTGTCATACTGCGACTTCTGTCGCAGTATAGAGGTAACTTTTTCAAAACCGCCGTGCCGCTATGCAACAACCGACTGCGCCTGAACTGGAAATTCTGAAACTGCTTTGGCAAAAACAACCGCTAACTGCCCGCGAACTGCATGACGAGCTGGAAACGGTGCTTGGCTGGGGCTATTCATCGACCCGCAAAACACTGGAACGAATGGGTGAAAAAGGTTTTGTTGCGGTGCAGGTGCAGGGCAACAAAAATAGTTACCAGGCGACTTTGGACAAAATGCCGACGTTGGCTGGATTTGCCCAGGATTTTGCCAAACGGATTTTTGAAATTGACGGCCCGTTGCCGGTGGCGATGTTCGCTGACAGTAAACTGGTCAGTGCCGCCGAGATTGTTGATTTAGAACAGCTGTTACAACAGCTGGCAGCCGCACAGGCAACAAAGCCGGTCGATACCGGGGAGCAGTGAGATGTTAAGCCTGCTGCTGCTGAAATTATCCGCTTTTGTGCTCTGGACGACTCTGCTGACATTACTTTTGCTGGTGTTGCAACGTCGCAGCGCACCGTTGCTGCAATGGCCAACGTTGTATTGGTGGTTATTGCTGCTGGCCTCGGTGCCGTTATGGCCACAATGGCAGTGGCCGGTTGCCATCCAGTTGCCGCAGACCTTTTGGCTGGATGCGACCGAGCAGATGGGGCAGCTGACGGCAACGGCGCAACATCCTGCACTCGTCACTTGGCAGCCAGTAGATCTGTTGTTACAAGCACTGTTGGCGACGCTGGTACTTGGCAGCTGTTGGCAATTGTGGCGCATGGCGCGGCAGTATCTTCAACTGCGAACTTTGTATCTGCAGGCGCAACCAGTTGCGCCGACAGCGCTATTTACGGCCGACGCTGCGGCTTGTGCAGAACAAATCCCCATCCTTGATCCACGACTCGAACAAATGCAAATCCGGCAGCACCACTTAGCGCTCTCGCCGTTTATTTTTGGTGGCCGCCAAGCGGTGCTGATGCTGCCGGCATATTACTGGCAATTTAACAATCAACAACGCGCTTTGTTGTTGGCGCATGAATTACAGCACTGGCAGCGTCGGGATCCCTGGCAGTTGTTGGGCTGGCGGATAGTGCTAGCGGTTTGTTGGTTTAATCCGGCACTGCGTTATATTGAACGTTTGTTTGCTCAGGCGATGGAGCTGACGGTGGATAGGCTCGTGCTGGCGGCGCAACCACAGCAGGCGCAGCTATATGGCCTGACCCTGATCAGCAGTCTGAAACTGTGTCAGCAACAGGCTCATCCTGGTCTTGCCAGTTTTATTCAGGCCAGCGGTGATGAAGCAGGTTACCGGCAGCGGCTGGCGGCTTTATTTCAAACCAAAGATCTCAATGTCCGTTTGCGGCGCTGGTTGCCGCCGTTGCTGCTGAGTCTGGCGCTAGGGCTGAATATCGGCTGCAGCGCGCTGCAAGGACAGCTGGGGCCGTCTGGTCAATGGCTGTTGCCGGTGGCGCAGCCGAAGGTTAATTCCGGCTACGGCGCTGTCAGTCAAATACGGCAAAATCGACCGCATCAAGGCATTGATTTTGACGGCAGCAAAGGTGACCCGGTATTTGCCAGCGAAGATGGCGTGGTGCTGATTGCCGACAACCAAAGCCTGCATGCACGCTTTGGCAATATCGTACTATTGGACCACGGTCAGGGTTTCCAAACCTTATATGCACATCTGGATTCGTTTTCGGTGCAGTCGGGTACGCGGGTGCGCGCAGGTCAGCAGATAGGTGCTGTCGGTGCCAGCGGTGTAGCGACCGGTCCACATTTACATTTTGAATTGCTGTACCAGGGGCAACAGTTGGATCCCACACCTTTGTTGCAATGGAGCCGTTAGTTTTGGTGGTACTTTTTCATATTTACTGGCAATACCGCAAAGCACTGCACCGTTGCGTGCTGACATATTTTTGATTGGATTGGAGTTATTGAATGGGCTTTTATTGCTCGCGGTATGTGCTATCGATGTTGGTGTTGTGTTGTTTTCAAGTGTTTGCCAGTGCAGTGAGTCCATCAGAGCAGCAACTGGTTGCCGCATTTGAACAGGAATTTCAGCAGAAGCTACTAAAAGCCAAAGTGCCGGGTGGCGCTTATGCCATCGTCAACAACGAGCGCATCGTTAAAATTGGCAGTTATGGGGTGCGCGCCGTCGGCGACAAGGCCCGGGTTAACGCTGATACGGTATTCCGGTTAGCGTCAGTGTCCAAGACCTTTGCCGGGGTGTCGCTGGTCCAGGCGCAGGTGCAACAACAATTACAGTTACAACAACCCTTAACCCGTTATGTGCCTGAGCTGAAGTTACGCACGCCGACACTGGAGCAAAGCCTGACCATGGATCAAGTGTTGTCCCACAGCAGCGGTTTTTGGGCGCATGCGTTTGAAGATCTAATCGAAGCCGACAAAACCCCGGCGCAAATTCTGCCAAGACTAAAAGAACTGAGTCCAGTCTGTCCGTTGGGGCGTTGTTACAGTTATCAGAATGTGTTTTTTGGTTTGCTGGGTGATGCGCTCGAACGTGCCACTGGTCTGAATTACGCTGATTTACTGCAGCAGCGGGTGTTTAAACCGCTGGGAATGCAAACTGCATCGGTCGGACTGGCGCCGTTATTGGCATCACGCAACAAAGCGATGCCGCATCAGCGCGGTGGGAAAGGCTGGCGGGTGGTGAAACCCAAAGCAAATTTCTATCGTTTTGGCGCGGCGGCCGGTGTCAATGCCAGTGCCCGCGATTTGGCGGTGTACTTACAAGCGATGTTAGGGCAGCAGCCTGCGGTATTGTCTGAATCATTATTAAGCCAGTTGCAGCAGCCGCTGACCAAAATGCCAGGCAAACCACGCTGGCCGGTATGGCAGCAATTTAAACACGTCAGTGCCTGGTATGGTCGTGGCTGGCGGATGGTGCAATATGATGGGCAGGCGTTGTATTACCATGCCGGCGTGGTGGATGGCTATCGGCCTTACATCGCCTATTCGCCGCAAACCGGTTACGGCTTAGTGCTGCTGACCAATGCCGAAGCCGATGTCACCGGACCGTTAGCCGGTTGGTTCTGGCAGCAGTTGTTGCACCCAGAGAAACCACAAAGTCGTTTGACGCAAAAAGGCAGTGTCAAAGCCACAGGCAAAGTCCGAGGTTAAAGCCAACAATGCCAAGGACCGGTGATAAAGCCTGCCCTTGGTATGACGGGAGTGAAACCAACAACTGTGGCAATTATTTCGATTTACCGACCAAGATGGACGCGTCTTCTGACCAAGCCTTTTTGCTCGTAATCTTCCATATACTGCGCTAAATCGTTTTTCCAACGTTCATTTTCGTCGCAGCCTTCCGGGCTTTGACTGGCTTCAATCTGATCTTTACGCATTAACAATTCATGGGCCTGCTGATGTAGCTCAAGTGCGACTTCGGCGTAGATTTGCGGTTCGCCGGCTAATGCACAGAGTTTGGTATGAAAATGATACGAGATCATCAGTAATGAGAGTGAAATTAACACCAAAATAAATTCCATGTCAGGCTCCCGTTGCGGCGATATTGATGTTCTTCCGGTATTCATACAGCCAGAGATAAATGACGACTGGAATAATGGCGATATTTGCTGCAGGAATAAATAATTGGTAAAAGTTTGCAACCAGCCCACTATTGGCTGTTGCGCGATCAATAAAGTCGACGGCTTGTACTACGCTGAGCGACAGGATTAATGTCGACACTGCTATTGCAACCGAAGAAGCACGAAATTTTTGCACCGAATGAAACTGATAGATCATCCAGATAAAAAACAAATTGCTTATAATCCATGAGCCATACCATGAAAATTTATAAATAATACCTTGGTGCGATGCGAGTTTATATAAAAAAGGGACAACTGCGATGGAAAACGCGTGCCAGCAACAAAGGGCAAAAAGTGCCGTTGTAACTGAAGAAATTTTTCTATACACAACGATTGATAAACACAATAACAAGACATAGCCGAAGAAAATGTTTTTCTCAAAGCTAAGGATCAGTGTAACAAATTCGTTTTGCATATGTTTCCGCAACTAACTTAAAGGATTAATGTTGGGGCGATTGCTGTATATCAATTACCCGTCGATGCATCAGGTGGTCTGATCCCGCCCCCTGAACCAAGAGTAGTTTCCTCTTTTGGATCTGCTGGTTCAAACGATTGCTGCGACAGAGCGATAGCTTCTGCACTTAGCGTTAGTTTCTCACCGAGACTAGTCGCACTTGCTTCAGTATCACCCGTCGGGAGAGGGCTATTGGTTTGTGTTGGAGACATGCTATACAGCGCAGCATAACTATTCTGAACATTCAGATTCACACCAGTCATCAGACGATTCCTCTTGGTCGGTCATGTCATTCGAAGTCCGTCGCCGTAACAATGTTTGCTACAACGCCGATGTGAAAATGTGCCTGTTAATTGAACGGAAGAGTTGATAACAAAATGATATTTGTTTGATATTTGCAAAAATTAAGGCGTTACTGTACCTATTGGTGCAGATTTGTTGCTGGCTGCTAGTGGAAGTTTCGGGTAAAACGACAGTCGTGAGTTTTTTGAGGTAGGCAGACTTTTTCATTGGAGTAAATATGAACACATTATTTAAATCGGTATTTGTGATGGCAAGTCTTGGGTTTAGCACCGTTCTGTTGGCGCAGAATTTCGGCGGCAAAGTTGATCACGCAGCATTCACGCCAATTTCGAAGATTGTGGCAGCGCCGGATCAATATCTAGCGAAGCCGGTGACAGTGCAAGGTGAAATTGTCGGTGTTTGCAGCAAAAAAGGCTGCTGGATGCAGCTAGCTTCCGATGCCGCTGAACAACAATTTAAAATCAAAGTACGGGATGGCGACATGGTGTTTCCGGTCAGCGCTAAAGGAAAAAAAGCTTTTGCGACCGGCCAGTTGGTGAAAACCGAACTTGATCTGGAGTCCAGCCGTGAACATCTGGCGGAAATCGCCGAGCGAAATAACACAGTTTTTGATGCCAGTGCGGTCACCAAACCGATTGTTTTATTGCAGTTAGTGCCAACTGCCGTTGAAATCAGTGAATAGTTTTCGGCGTCGCTTCAACGCGACAATTTAATAAAAGAAAGCTATTGAAAGTTTATTTGGTGGTTTTTGGCGCTTAATTATTGAGATTATGCCGATTTTGTGTTTCATTTGCTTTCACGTTTGTAAGTGTACCCGAATAGCCGGGTGTTACTGACAATTAATTACGCAATTTCTGACACAGGACCCGCTATGACCGACTTTAACCGCCGCCATTTTATGAAAGCATCGCTGGCAACAGCGGCGCTTGGAGTGCTTGCCAATACGACTGCTTGCAGTCAAACCCAAAATTATCAACCCAAAGCCGTTGGTAAATCGGTGATGGGTCTGGTGGTGCCAGCGATGCCGTTGGTGCGGATTGGCTTGATTGGCGTTGGTGAACGTGGTGTCGGTTATATCGGGCATTTCTCCAATATTGAAGGGGCGCTGATTACCGCCATTTGTGATACCGATCCCATCACCATTGCCCGCGCCAAAGAAATGTTCCAACAAAATGGTAAGCCCGCACCAGCCTGGTATGGCGATCATCCACAATCTTACCTGGAATTACTGAATCGCGACGATGTCGACATTGTGGTGATAGCCACGCCATGGCAGTGGCATCATCCGATGGCCAAAGCGGCGATGCTAGCCGATAAACATGCTTTTGTGGAAGTACCGCTGGCGCTGACGCTGGAAGAAATGTGGGACTTAGTGGATACCGCCGAACGAACGCAGCGTAATTGCATGATGCTGGAAAACGTTTGTTACGGCCGTGATGAGCTGATGGTGCTGAATATGGTCCGGCAGGGCGTATTCGGTGAGTTATTGCATGGGGAAGCGGCGTACATCCATGAATTACGCTGGCAAATGAAAGAGATCGAGCGTAAAACCGGTTCCTGGCGCACTGCCTATCAAGCGAAATTGAACGGCAATTTGTACCCAACCCATGGCCTTGGTCCAATTGCGCAGTATATGAATATCAACCGTGGCGACCGCTTTGATTATCTCAATTCAATGAGTTCACCGGCGCTTGGCCGGGCCGCTTATGCCAAACGTGAATTCCCGGCCGATCATCAGCGCAATCAGCTGAATTACATTTGTGGTGATATCAATACCAGCATCATTAAAACCGTACAGGGCCGGACCATTATGTTACAGCATGATACGACCACGCCAAGACCTTATAGCCGGCATAATTTGATCCAGGGCACCAACGGTGTGTTTGCTGGTTTCCCGAACCGGATTGCGCTGGAGCATGGTGGCAACGGCGATTACCACCATTGGCAAACCGAGATGGAGCCTTGGTATCAAAAGTATGATCATCCACTATGGCGTCGGATGGGCGCCGATGCCGAGCGCAATGGCGGCCATGGTGGTATGGATTTTCTGATGTGCTGGCGACTGATTTATTGCCTGCGTAACGCCGAACCTTTGGATCAGGATGTGTACGACGGAGCCGCCTGGTCAGCGGTACTGCCGTTGTCGGTCGCATCTGTTGCCGATCGCGGTAATAGTAAAGACTTTCCGGATTTCAGCCGCGGAGTCTGGCAAACGGCGAAGCCATTGCCGGTGGTCGGCGGTTAACGTGACGGTGGACACTTGCGTTGATTGGCTACCGTAACCAGCCACGGCTAATATGACGGAACTGGTCGGTGCCGGCTCGTTCCAGCCATTCAAACGCCAGCATTTCCTGACTGATGATTTGGGCGCCAGCCTGTTGCAACCGGCTGAGCGCCAGTGCTTTATTGGCTGGAGTTCTTGATCCTACAGCTTCTTCGACGACAAACACCGAAAACCCGGCTGCGATTAAATCCATCGCCGTTTGCAACACGCACACATGGGCTTCGGTGCCAACCAACACCAGTTGTTGTTTTTTAAGTTGTTGTAATCTTTGTTGGATGGCCGGTTCGCGCCAGGCACTGAAATGGAATTTCTCCAGTACAGCGGATTCGGGAAGCAATGCCGCAACGGTAGGGACTGTTGGCCCAAGACCTTGTGGGTATTGCTCGGTAGCAAGCACCGGGATTTGTAGCTGATTGGCAATTTGCAACACCCAGCACGCTGAGTGCATGACGGCGTCAACCTGATGAATGGCTGGCGCCAGTTTTTGTTGCAAATCAATCACCAGCAACACAGAACGGTCTTTGTGCACTAACATCAACACCTCTGGCCAGTTTTTAGCTTGCTTTTAGCACAACCGCGGATTAACGCTCGTCCGGTTCGTCAGCAGCTTGCTTGCGCTCTTGTCGCTCAACCATTTCAGCAAAGGCGGCTTTGATTTCTTCCAGCACTGAGTCGACATCGGCTGCTTCGGTTGGATCGGTAAACTCACCGGTCAGTTCGGCTTCCGGGTCAAAGTCCCCCGCCTGATATAAGGCCCAGATTTCTTTGGCAAAGCGGGTTTGCAACAGTTCCGGCGCATATTGGCCGTAGTACTGGGTCATATTGTTGACATCCCGTTCCAGCATCCAGCCAGCGTTATTATTGGCTGCAGCATCAACGGCTTGCGGTAAATCGATGACCACCGGGCCATAACTGTCGACCAGCACGTTAAATTCGGACAAATCACCGTGCACTAACCCCACACCCAGCATGCGCATAATGTAGCGCATCATAATGGCGTGATCTTCTATCGCCTGTTCAGCTGACATCGCAACATCATTTAGACGTGGAGCAACATCACCGTCAGCGTCGGTGACCAGTTCCATCAGCAACACACCGTCGAAACAGCCGTATGGCTCCGGCACCCGCACTCCGGCATCGGCCAGTTTATACAGGGCGCTGACTTCGGCGTTTTGCCAGCTATTTTCTTGTTGCTGGCGGCCGTATCTGGAGCCTTTTTCCATCGCGCGGGCACGGCGACTGCTGCGTACTTTGCGGCCTTCCTGATATTGCACGGCCTGCTTGAAGCTGCGGTGATCGGCATCTTTATAGACTTTGGCGCAGCGAATATGCTCGCCACAACGTACGACAAAGACTGCCGCTTCTTTGCCACTCATCAGCGGGCGCAGCACTTCGTCGACCAGGCCTTCATCGACCAGAGGTTGGATTCGTTTTGGAATTTTCATGAAGCCGTTATACCTTGTTTCGCGCATGGTTGGAATATCCGGTCGCAGAAATCCCTGTGGCTGGAAAAAGGTCTGGCTGACGCGTCGAAATTGATTGCACTGACCGCCCTGTTCGTTTAAAAAAGCTCTGCTGTTTATATTTTCATCGTACCGGCGGATTAGGCTGGGAAAACGTCTTCAACAGGAAGTTCACATGAATCTAAGAATCACTTTGCTTGTCAGTTTATTTCCACTGCTACCTGCTTGTGCCACTTTGGCTGAAACACCGGCAACTGCGAACGCATCAGGGACCGTTGCCACAACAACAGCAGCGCCGGCAGCTGTTGCCGCGCCGGCCCGGCAGACCGAAGAGCGGGTCAAGGCTGGCGATTTAATGCCGCTAACGACCTTGAATTCGATTGAAAATCAGCAAATTTCGCTGACTGGGGCAAACCAACGCAAGCTAGTGATTTTCTTCGGTACTACCTGTCACGATTCACAACGTGCTTTTCAGAAAATTCTTGCTTCGCCTTTAGTGAAACAAGCGAACCTGCAAATTGTCGGTATTGGCCGAGAAGAAAATGTGGCGAGCCTGCGCAAGTTTGCGACTGACTATCAGGTTAGCTTCCCGCTGGTTGTCGACGCGGATCGGGCGATGTACCACCAATTTACCAATGTCGGTATTCCGCGGATTGTGCTGGTTGATGAGAACAACCGGATTGTGAAGAGTTTTTTAGGTGAAATCCCGGATGTGTTAACCGAAATCCATTGGTAAGTTCCGGCCAATAAAAAGCCCGGCACTTGGACCGGGCTGATTGTCTCTGGTACAGATTTAGTCTTTCTTCGCCAGCAAATAGCTGATCAACTGTTGTAACTCAGCGTCAAAGTTATCCGGATCCAGTTTGTCGAATTTCAGCTTGTACTTTGCGTTCACTAAAACCATCGGTACTCCGGTTAACACTTTGTTTTCGCTCCAGTACGTTTGATGTTCTTTCATCTTCGCTGCCGCAGATAACACCGGCATGCTGTTGAAACCCTTATCAAAAGTCGCAGCGTCAAAATCGTTCACCAACAACAGACTACGAATATCAGCTTCTGTCGTAAAAGCGGCTTGCTGACGATGGATATAGTTAAAAATTAGCTGGGCCACCTGTTCACCCTGACCCGCTTTTTTACCAACAACATAAGCTCGCGATAAGGCATTTTGGATTTCCGGGCTGGCCGCCTGCAGAAAATCAACATGCACTTTTTCCAGCTCAACACCTTGTGGCAGGTTTTTGCTTAACTTGTTGGCGATAGGTTCAAACGCAAAACAATGGCTGCAATAAAAGGAAAAAAACTCTTTGATTTCCGGTTTGGCGCTGGCAGTTTCTGCCACGACTTCATAATGCTCACCGGCAACAAATTTGTTGGCATTGGCATCACAGGCGTACAGCGATACAGCGGCAAGCAAACTGATAAAAGTACGAAAAAACATAAAGGCTCCGGCGCGATTAAGGTTGTTGTAAAAGGAAATTAATCAGGTTTTTAAAGTCCTGTTCCAGATTACTTTGATTCAGTTTCGCCACGTTTATTTTAAAACGGCCATTGACGATAAAAGTGGGCACACTGCTTAATACCCTGGATTTAGACATATTCGCCTGCTCTTTTTGCATCAGCGTCACTTGAGTTTTCACCATAAAGTTTTTCAGATGTTTATCGTATGCAGCAGCATCAACGCCTGCAGCCACGACGACGTCACGGATTTCCGCGTCATTGGCAAAAGCTTTGTGGTCTTTATGAATATGGTTAAAAAAGGCTTTATTGACTTCATCACCTTTGCCCTGGGTTTTAGCCAGTACCATAGCGGTCGATAATGCCTGTTGAATTTCCGGTGAAGCGGCACCCATGAAATCGACATGGTATTTTTTGAATGTGGTGCCTTCAGGCAATGTTTTCATCACGGTTTGTACCACCGGATCAATGGCATTACAGGCCGGGCAATAATAAGAAAAGAACTCTTTCACTTCCGGTTTGGCGGTTTTTTGTTCAGAAATGACCTCGTAGTGTTCACCTTCTTCGTAGGTCGTCTGAGCCACCAAGGCTGGTGTCATCAACAATGCTGCGACCAAAAACATTAATTTCTTCATTATGTTATTCCACCTTTTTCATCAAAACAGTTCAAGGTTCACCTGCAGCGAACCAACAATTCAAAACTTGCGCACAGCTTACACCAGCCGAATTTGCGCTGTACAGCAGGATAAGTTAATAGTCATATGGATGTAGGCGCAGTGGCGGTTGTTGCATCCGCAGACATTGATCCTGCAACACCACCAGTTGTTGTTGCCAGTAAGCGTCAGTATTAAACCACGGGAAGTGCAGCGGAAAAGCCGGATCCGACCAACGCCGCGCCAGCCACGCCATATAGTGCACCATCCGCATGCTGCGTAGTGATTCAATCAACTGCAGCTGACTGAAATCAAAGTCACAAAACTGTTGGTATTCTTCTAACAGCACCTCAAGTTTGCAACGTTGTTCAATACTATCGCCACCCAACAACATCCAGAGATCCTGAATCGCCGGGGCCTGGCGGCAGTCGTCTAAATCCACAAAAAACGGTTGCTGATTAAAAAACAAATTCCCCGGATGGCAATCGCCATGGGTGCGGATCAGCTGCTTAGGCTTGAATTGTTGTTGGCATAACTGTGCGAGCTCGAGCAATACCGGACTGAGCTGTTGTTCGATATGCCGGCTCAAGTGGCCGCTGGAGACTAAAAATTGATGGCTGTCAGTGATAAATTCCTGCACTGACAAGGTCGGACGCGCTGTAAATGGCCGGGCACTGCCCAATTGGTGCAACTGGCCCAAAAAACGCCCTAGCTGGCAAAGTTGTTCATCATCATCAGCTTCCAGCGCACGTCCGCCGCGGCTTGGGAAAATCGCAAACTGGTATCCCATAAAGGGCAACAACGATTCACCTTCGACTTTCAGCGGCGCCACCACCGGAATTTCTGCAGCCAACAATTCAAAAGCAAACTGATGCTCTTCCAGGATTTGTGCAGCCGACCAGCGTTGTGGCCGGTAGAATTTGACGACGTAACGCTCGCCATCATCGGCTTTAAACTGATACACCCGGTTTTCGTAACTGTTTAAAGCCAACAAGCCGGATTCAGCATAAAAGCCATAATGCTGACAGGCATCCAGAATTAAGTCGGGGGATAACTCAGAAAAATCAAAGGCTGCAGCCATGGTCGACCTCATAAAGACAGGGCGCCAGTGTAACGGCTTCACACCGTTGCAGCCATCCATTTATACCCGTCATCCTTGAAGATACCGGGTTGTTGCCTTCGCTCTCTCACGGATGCGTTAGTCCGACCCGGTCCCATAGACAGCGATGTGACCGGGGCTTCGTCAGATCCTAACGTCCGGCGAAAAACTTGCTGCCTTGGATCAGTTCAATATTGGCATCCGCTTTATTGCGAACCTGGAATTCGATATCCAACACTGGTTTGGCCGCATCAGCTGGATCCAATGACAAACTGATAGGGACACCAGCCGTGTCGCCACCTTTGATGGTGACTTCCTGCACACCAATCCAACTGGCCTGATCCAGACCGGTGAAACTCAACATAAAGGTTTGATCTTGTTGCGATTTATTGATGATTTTGATGGTGTAGGTGTTTTCAATCAACCCTTCATCCGTTTCGCGGAACAAACTGCCCCGGTCGCGCACGATATCCAATTCAGCCGGCACTCTTGTCCACAAAGTGACGCCAAAAGCTGCGGTAACGACCACCAGCACCATAAAATAGCCAAGCAGTTTTGGCCGCAGTATTTTACTTGGTTTACCTTGCAGACTGTGTTCAGTGGTGTAACTGATCAGTCCTTTGGGGTAACCCATTTTGTCCATAGTGTCGTCACAGGCGTCAATGCAGGCGCCGCAGTTGATACATTCATATTGCAAGCCGTTGCGAATATCGATACCAGTTGGGCAGACATGCACACAAAGGTTGCAGTCGATGCAATCGCCAAGACCTTTCTCTTTGTAGTCCACATCTTTGCGCGCGCGTGGGCCACGATTCTCGCCTCTGACGCTGTCGTAGGTGACCGTGAAGGTATCTTTATCAAACATGGCAGATTGAAAGCGGGCGTACGGACAAATGTGGGTACACATAATTTCGCGCATCCAGCCAGCGTTACCATAAGTGCAGACCATAAAAAAGATCACACAAACCATCGACCAAAAGCTGGCATTGCCGCTGAAAAAGTCGATAAACAAATGGTCGATCGGCGTGAAATAACCGACAAAAATCAATGAGGTCAATAGTGAAATCAGCAGCCAACTCACATGGGTCAAGCCTTTTTTAGTGACTTTACCAACCGACCAGGGATCTTTATCCAGTTTCATCCGGTGATTGCGGTTGCCCTGAATTTTTTCTTCGACCCAGATAAAGATAAAAGTCCAAACGGTCTGGGGACATAAATAACCACACCAAACCCGCCCATAAAAAGTGGTGACGAAAAATAGTGCATAGGCCGATATCACCAGGATCCACGCCATGATGGTGAAATCCTGTGGCCATAACGTCATACCAAAAATATTAAATTTCTGCTCGTCGAGATTAAACAAAATTGCCTGATGACCATCAAACTGCAGCCACGGCAGCAGCATAAACAGTCCTAAAAACAGAAAACCCATATAACGTCTGAGTTGTTGATGTAAGCCTTTGACCGCTCTTACGTATATCCGATCACGCACCGGGTAGGCCGCTGCATCTTTCGGATTATACATATCTACTTTAATTGGAATGGGTTGTTGTTTTGGATGTTCAGTCACGGATTACCTCGGTTGCTGTACGGTTGCCACTTCTGCAGGACGTGGTAACTGTCGGCGATTATAGCAGTAAATATTGACAGATCATGGTCTTGGAAACACTGAGCTGGATCAGTCAACAATATCTTTAGTCGAATACAGGTTGCTTATGCAAAAGCTGGTCCACGATCAATTGTGCTTTAATTCATTGAAAACAAACAATATAAAAAAGAGGTTTTTTGATAACTGGCTCTGTCGTTGATAGCTAACTGTCAACAACGGTGACAGTTAGCAGGCCAAATTTATGCCATGATGCCGGAGGACTTGGTATTTGCCGGATTCTCTGTACAATAATCTGGTTGTGAATGATTGATTCAAAAGATGTAAGGTGTCGTCATGAAGAAATTACTTTGGATCATCGTTGCCGTGTTGCTGCTGGCAACCTTTTCAGACCATCCGGTACTATTGCCGTATAAGAAACAGTTGTATGCTAAATTTACCGATACGACGCAGAATGCCAGCCAGATAAAAGCCGAACAAGCCCTGAAAACAGTGGCGCGACGTTTTGCCGAGTTAGGTGCGACACTTGGTAAAGGTCAACAAACAGAACTGCAAAAAATCAGTAGTAGTAAAGAGGCGGTACTGGAATTTAAACAAACTTATTGTATCGACCGTCAGTTCCACCCGTTGTTTTACGGAGAGACGATCACAAAGGTTTGTCTGATTATTCAGGATTTAAACAACGGGCTGTAACGACAGCCCGTGTTCTACCCTTCATCCTTGAAGTTGCGGGGTGTTGACTTCGTTTACTCGCTGAAGCGTCAATCCGACAATGATTTTGGGTATTCTTTATTCAACTTTCTTCACCACCACAGATTGAACCGTTGTGGCTACCGGGCTTTGGTTTTGCTCGTTTAAGCTCAAAATAAGCTGACGGATTAACTTCGATTTGGACACGCCGCTTTCTTTACTTAATTTATTCAACACTTCAATAGCTTCAGCACTTAGCGTGAAAGTAGCATGCCGCATCGGGCCGCGACTCAACAAATTTGTTGAGTCCTCGGCTGGAGCCTGCCGGACACTAACGATTTGGGGGATACCCATTGCGTAGTTTTCGGCATCGGCAATAAATTCTTCCACGGTAAATGCGCGTTTATTCGATCGTGTTGAATTTTTTTTCAGATCGGTCAATGCCATCTTCTTGAATTGCCTTCATTGCCATCAGTTCAATAATTATGTCTTTGATTTCTGTAGCGGCTTTGCCGTCCGGCTCAGTATCCATCACAGACATACCTTTTTCTTCACTGTCATCGTAGATGTTGCGACTGTAAGTGACGCCATTCAGTACTCTTAACGTAAAAGAGCGCACCACCTCTTTGGCATCCAGGATCCGGTTGGCCTGGTTTGGCAACGACGGACATTGGGTCATCACACAAGCGACGATCATATCCGGATTCACCACATTACAATTGCTGACCAAGTCTTCCAGGTGTTCCAGAGTTTTTAAATCGCGGCGTTTCGGTCGTAGCGGCAACAGGACGTGTGAGGCAACTGACATCGCAGAACGCAATGCGACGCTGTCTTGTCCACCACAGTCGACAATCACGTAATCATAATGGTGTTCCAGACTTTTCAGCTCATAACGGATTTTGCCGTACATCTGAACACAATTGATCCATTGGACATTCGGTGACAGATGGCGTTCCTGCACCCAATCCGACGTTGTTCGCTGTGGATCACAATCGACCAGAATCACATTCGCGTTCTTCTGGGTTGAAAAATACACGGCGATATTTTGCGCCAGGCAACTTTTGCCACTGCCGCCTTTTTCCCCACCGACTAACAAAATCATGTACATTTCCTCATTGTTGCGACCACGACAATTCAGCACTGCTGTTGCAGAACTGCAGGTTAAGCTGATCACAACAGCCAAATTGCCTTGTTGCATATGATCAGTTTTATAGTGTAGGAGACAACTGCACAGACTGGCAAAGTTTAGCTTGCGCTTTTCAGCTGTTATTGTGTCCGGTTACAGCTCCACTTTGATGGCGGCAATCACCCGCAAAGCTTTTTCCACGGCGGCTTGCACGGTGTCGGCTTGCGCCAGACCCACGCCAAGACGGCGCTCCCCCTGGATTTCTGGTTTGCCAAAAATCCGGATTTCAGTGTCTGGCTCAACGAGAGCCTGCTCAATATTGTGATACACCATCTGTTGCGATTGGCCGCCGACCAGCAGTACTGCTGAAGCTGTTGGGCCCAACTGACGGATCACCGGAATGGGCAGACCTAAAATGGCGCGGGCATGTAACGCAAATTCCGACAGGTTTTGTGACATCAGCGTCACCATGCCGGTATCGTGTGGGCGCGGCGACACTTCACTGAACCAAACGTCATCACCTTTAATAAATAGTTCGACGCCAAACACGCCAAACCCACCCAGTGCTGCGGTAACACTGCGGGCGTAAGTTTCCGCTTTGGCCAACGCCGCTGGTGACATCGCCTGTGGTTGCCAAGACTCGCGGTAATCGCCTTTTTCCTGACGATGGCCGATTGGGGCGCAAAATTGGGTACCGCTGATTGAGCAGACGGTTAACAAGGTGATTTCGTAATCAAAATCGATAAACCCTTCGACAATCACCCGGCCTTTGCCAGCGCGACCGCCTTCCTGCGCATACAGCCAGGCTGCGGCTAAATCGTCGTCACTTTTTAGCACCGACTGGCCTTTGCCTGACGACGACATAATCGGTTTCACCACGCAGGGGTAACCGATGGCCGCGACGGCCGCCAGATAACTGGCATGATCGTCGGCAAACTGAAAGGGCGACGTTGGTAGTTGTAGCTCGTCGGCGGCTAGCCGGCGGATGCCTTCGCGGTTCATCGTCAGATTGGCGGCGCGGGCACTTGGGATCACGTTAAAGCCTTCCTGCTCCAATTCCAGCAGCGTCGCCGTTGCGATGGCCTCCAGTTCCGGCACAATCAAATCGGGTTTTTCTTTAATCACTAATTGGCGCAAGGCAGCACCATTGAGCATTGAAATAACATAATGCCGGTCAGCGACTTGCATTGCCGGCGCATTGACGTACCGATCAACGGCAATGACTTCACAGCCATAACGTTTTAATTCAATACAGACTTCTTTACCCAACTCGCCGGCGCCTAACAACAGCACTTTAGTGCTCGTCTGGCTGGCTGGGGTGCCAATACGGGTCATAACAACTCCAAACGCAATTGATCAGTGGGCGATGTTATCCCACGGCTATAAGAATAGATTACCAAGAAAACAGCATCTTGCATGCAGTTTTTTGCGGGAGGCCGGACAATGTTGCAGGGATCACTTTTAGAGGCAAGAACACTCGGGAATAGGGTTTTGATGCAAAGAAAGGTATGCCAGAATTGCAGTCATCGTGACTAAGTACTTCGATGACTGCAGTGTCTAAGGTGTTTAAGCAAATTGTGGCTGCACAATTGCTGTCGAAGGAAACAATTGGCGACGACGGAACCATAACAGGCTGGCCAAGGCCGCAAGGAACAACGCGACGACAGGCGGTGCTGCCACATCTGGGGTGCCGTCATCACGTGGCGTTAGCGGACCAACATTAATCTGTGCATTGCCAACCCATGAGCTCGCTATAACCTGGCCCCAGATTGGTGCGGTCGTTGAATGGATAGCAGCTTTAGGCGCCAGCACAGTACCGAAGACGTTTGAAGCCAGTTTTACATTGTTTAAGCCATTGAAATTGAACAGTACTTGTTTAGCAAGTGGTGACGCGTTGCGATCTTTACTGGTATCGCCTGCGGTACTAACGCCGTTAAATTTAACGGTTTCTAACTTCATCACGGCACAGCCGGTGTCACCCGTGCGACAAAAACCATTGTTGCTGTAGTTATTCATCGCGTAACCCGTGGTATTGGTGACGTTAAACACCACCAATGCGTCCGATTCGACACCTTCGATATTGATACCATAAGAGCTGCCTAACATTTCCTGAGTCAATTCAAAGACGTAAACTTTGTCTGTGCTTGGCACTGCCGGACGGAAAGTTAAAGAAGCATTGGCACCAGGAGTGGTAGTGGTGGCCGAGGCCGTCATGGCAGCTAATTGATCTGAAAGGGCATTTAAATGGTTAAAAGCAGTATCAAAATCGACCGGTAATGCAGATTTGTTCACTTTACTGGCGGTACCACTGCCGATCTTATGACCGTTGATTAAATTGCCACTGTATACCGCTGTGCCATGGTCGATGCCGGTGTTGTGGATTTGCAAACCGCCACCCTGCGTATGCAGTTCGATGTTGCCACCGACGACTAACGAAGGCGTGCCCGGTGCATGTACCATGTCGCCAATACTGTAACCGGCGTTGCTTTTGTCGTGGCTGTATTGATGAGGTTTCACGATAAAATTGCCACCTACGGCAATCCGGCCTTGTGTATCAGAAGACGACACCTGAAAATTGTTCTGAACAAAAGCATTATATTCAGCAGCTTGGCCAAGATTAATTTGTGCTGCAAAAGCTAAAGGGCTGAGAAACAGGCTGCATATGGCACTGAGCAGTGGCAAATTTTTCATAACATGGAGTCCGGAAGTGCTGAAATATTACGCAATAATAACTGATCAAATAATAAAATGACAACGTTGTCTTTATTAAATAATTGCGAACACAGAAAAAATGCGACAAAGTTAAATAATATTTTTATAAATCATAATTTTACATATCAGACTAATTTAGATAAGTAATATTTTTATTAGAATTAATCACTTAAAAGTTATACTTTTTATATGTTAGCGCTTTCTACCTGTTTAAAGAGGCATTTATCGTCTTCGCCAGCTGTTTCTCCTCTGCTGAAAAAGACGCTGTAGGTAACTTTTGCAATAAAGTTTTAGCCTCCGCCGTCCGATTGAGCTGGCGTAAAGTTTCGACTAAATGCAATTGAATCATATGGTTGTCGGGGGCGCGGATTTCGGCATCACGTAATACGCCAAGCGCTTGCGCTGCTTTGCCGGCGTTGGTTAAAGCCCAGCCATAGGTATCGATAATTTGTGGATGTTGCGGTAGTAGTTGATAAGCCCGACTTGCATAATTTAAAGCCGCTTCAGGTTGTTGCGGCAGCAGCAAAAAAGCCAGATTATTCAGCAAAATAGCTTGTTTATCTAAATCAGGAGCCTGCTGATAAAGCTGTTGCGCACCGGAGCTGTCTCCTTGGCTGACCAATAAATCTGCCAGTTCCAGTCTTGCAGCAAGATCATGTGGACTTTGTTGCAGATAATCGGTCAGCAGCTGAGTTAACGCAGCTTGATCGCCGGTGGCACGATGGGCCGTTGCTAGCATCGCAAAAAACCGAGGATCAGGAATTTGCTGATACAAACTTTGCAGTTGTTGAATCGCTTGTGGATATTGCGCTGTCGCCAGCATCAGATGTGCTGCCAGTTCCTGATATTGCACAGTGTTGCCACTGTGTTTTTTCAGTAGCACGAGCTGCTGTTTTGCCTGCTCAAACTTATTTTGTTGCAGCAGTAACCGGGTTTTTAGCTGCAGTACTGCACTTTCAGGGGCTACCAGTTCGGACAGCCGCCGGATTGATTTTTCCACAGCGGCATCATCGTTATTGCGCAACTGTAAATCGGTCAGCGTGAGTAATTTATCCGGCTTGTCGTACCATAAACCGAATAAAATGTCGGTGTTATGGCGGGCTTGTGCGGTGTTTTTCTGTAGTAACGCCAGTTTCACTTTCGCTTGGTAAATCTCTGGTTTTAAGTCAGATTGTTGCTCAAGCTGCTGCAACAACAACACCGCTTTTTCAGTTTGCTGGCTGGCGAAATAAAGCTCTAATAACGCCAACCTTGCTGGAAATAAGCGATGGTCATCTGCTGCCAATTGCTCAAGTGTCGTGATGGCGCTGCTGACATCATCGGATTTTAATACAGCGTCGGCCAATAGCTGCAATGTCAGGCTGTCGTTTGGGGTGGCCGCAAGGATTTGTTGATAATAACTAATCGCTTGTGGCCAAGCCTGTTGATTCAGCGCTAAGCCGGCCAGCGACATTAAGGCCGGTTTAAAGGAAGTATCCAGCACCAGTGCTTGTTGGTAAAACGAGCCGGCTTTGGCTGCGTCGCCGCTGCGCAATGAGACGTCCCCGGCAAACTGGAAAATTTCCACTTTTGACGGATTTAAATCCAGCAGTTTACCGGCACTGGTAGCCGCTTCGTTGATGTGGCCAGCTTCCAGTTGCAGATAACCTAACTGCAGTAATTCAGCCAGCGGTTCCTTGTCGGAGGTGGCACTTGCCAGCACTTGTTGTGCCTGTGTGGACTGACCTGCACGCACCAACGCCTGAGCATATGACTGACGTAACAGATCGGCGTCAGGTGTTTGCTGATAGGCCTTGGCCAGCAGTTGCAGCGCCTGTTCATGCTTGTCTGCTGCCTGTAAAATCGTTGCACTTATCAACAGCAGATTTTCATCATCCGGCGACAGCGCTAATGCCAGTTTTATTTGTGATTCGGCATCGCCAAACGCTTTTGAAAAGTAATAACTTTGTGCCAAAAGCTGGTGGACGCGGGCATTGGCCGGATACAATTGTAGATATTGTTTTAACTTGCGGATAACTAAGGGAAACTGGCCTTCGCTAAAGTCGAGTATTGCCGTCAGTAACAATAATTCTGGTTGTTCTTTTTGCGCGCTGGCAAGCCCGGATAGCTGTTGTTGCACTTGTTTGACCATGCGGTCGCGTTCGGCATTATTACCTTGTTGTCCGACTAATGCGGCGTGGATTAACTGGCCGTAAGGATTATTCGGATATTGTTCGCGATATGTCAGGACCAGCTGTAAGGCTGCATCGACTTTGCCGGTCTGTAGCAACAACTGGGCTTTGGCAAGTAAAGCACCGGCATCTTTTGGATCATTTTTCAGCAGTTGATCATACAGTTGCAAGGCGGCTGCGGGTTGTCGTTTTTGCAGTAACTGTGCTTGTAAATATTGCGCCTGACGATAATAAGCCGAGCTGGCTGTCACGTTGCCAAGACTGCTACTGGCTGTCGCAGACTGTTGCTTGAACTGCAGTTCTCCCAGTTCAAACCAGGCTTCGTCGGCAAGCGATGCCAGTTGTGGGTGTTGTAATGCCTGCTGTAAAAAAGCAGTGGCAGCGGCATCACGCAAACTGGCTTTTTCGGCCTTACCTTGGATGATTAAATAGGCAGGCTGTCCGGCAAGTTGTTGATATTGTTTTAATAAGTCATTGGTTTCGGAAATTTTTTGCTGCGCCAGCAACGCACGCATTAAATCAAACACCAGTGGATCGGCTGCCGCGCCGCCCTGAAGTGCCAGTCGCAGCTCTTTTTCTGCTGCCGGCCATTGTGCGGATTGCAATAACACCTTGCCGAGCAGTAATCTGGCTGGCAAATAGTCTGGTTGCTGTTGCAGGCTGTTTCGAAGCTCCAGCTCTGCTGCCTTAAAAGATTGTTGTTGCATGTGCTGCAATGCTTTTTCATAAGCGCTGGCCCCGGTGTTGCAGAAGACCATGGGGCTTTGCAGGCTTAACCAGCAGACGAGCGGTAAAAGATAAGTTTTCATCAGCAGCTCCATGTTCGGCAGGCGCTCACTTTAAATGATAGCGTTGTCATACGTAAAGGAGTGTTTCCTGTCGGTGAATAAACTGTAGTATTTTTCCGGGTGAGCGATTCGTCAGACCCGTAAGTCGCGCTCATCCCAAAGTAATGTGTAGCTGAAGACAGTGCCAGCACCAGTAGAGGTTCCGATATGACAACAGTCGCGATAGCGCATCATCCCGATGAGCAGTGTTTTGTGCTGGCGTGGCAAGGCCAGCACGCGCGGCTTGATTATCAATGGCTAACTGCAGCGCAAGTGGATTTTAATCACACTTATGTTCCGCCGGAATTTCGCGGGCAGGGGTTGGCGGAGCAATTGGTACAAGCCGGATTGCGCTGGGCGGCACAACAAAATTTGCAGGTGCACGCCAGCTGCTGGTATGTGGCGAAAGTCATCCGGGCCAATGCGGCGAAAGTACTAGCTTCGAATCACAACCAAGGATCATAAGTCATGCAAAACACCGATTGGAGCTTATCGGCAATAGTGGCAGGTTTTGTCGCAGTGTTGGTTGGCTTTGCCAGCTCAGTAGCGATTGTGTTTCAGGCGGCAGCTGCAGCCGGCGCCAGTGCTGAGATCACTGCATCCTGGGTTGGGGTGTTAGGTTTTGCCATGGGGATCAGTTGCATTGGTTTTTCCTGGTATTACAAAGCCCCTATTCTGACCGCCTGGTCGACGCCGGGAGCTGCGCTGCTTGCCACCAGCCTGCAAGGCATCAGCTTGTCCGAGGCGGTCGGCGTATTTATGTTCAGCGCCGTGTTGACGACTGCGCTGGGTCTGAGTGGCTGGTTTGACAAACTAACCCGCAGCATTCCATTACCAATAGCCGCAGCGATGCTGGCCGGTATTATGTTGAAGTTTGGGCTGGATATTTTCACCAGTGTGCAGAGCTCGCCAGCGCTGGTGCTTTTGATGATTGGTATTTTCCTGCTGGCAAAACGCTGGTGGCCGCGTTATGCCGTGCCACTGGTGCTGCTGGCCGGGGTGTTGTTTTGTATCACTCGGCAGCAGCTCGACTTTAGCCGTGTTGAACTCAGTCTGGTGCAGCTGGTTTGGGTTGCGCCAGCGTGGTCCTGGGCGGCCATGTTAGGTGTTGGCGTCCCACTGTTTGTGGTGACGATGACCTCGCAGAATATTCCGGGACTGGCAGTGTTGCGCTCCAGCGGTTATCAGACACCGGTGTCACCGCTATTAAGCTGGACCGGCTTCATCACACTGGTGAGCGCACCTTTTGGAAATTTTTCAATTAATCTGGCGGCGATTACCGCGGCCATCTGCAGCGGGCCGGAAGCGCATCCGGATCCGGCCAAACGTTATACTGCCGGTATTGCGGCCGGGGTATTTTATTTGCTCACCGGACTCGCTGGCGCCACTGTTGTGGCACTGTTTGCAGCCTTTCCAAAAGAGCTGATTGCCACAGTCGCCGGTTTAGCATTACTGGGCACCATTGCCGCCAATCTGGCGACTGCGATCGTCGATACTAAGCATCGGGACGCTGCGCTGCTGACGTTACTGATCACCGCTTCTGGTGTCAGTTTTTTCGGTATTGCCTCGGCGTTTTGGGGCTTGTTGGCAGGATTATTAACGACCGGCTGGTTTGGCTGGCGGCGGAGTCAGACATGAGTTGCCCGAGATGTGGTGCAGATAATCAATGTGCTATGGAAGCTGATCCAAAGCTCGCGACTGGCGCTAATCCCAACCGTGCCGATTGTGCCGGCGATCAGAGTTGCTGGTGTTTTCAGGTGCCGCTGACATCGGCACAACGCGCGATGCTACCGGCCAGCAACAGCTGTTATTGTGCGGCGTGTCTGGAGTTTTTGGTGCGGGACATTAACAGTTAAAAAAACGGTGGCGGTGGCTGCAAGCGATACCGCATCACAGCCACCGCCACCGCTGCAGAACTAAATGCTGCGTCGACTTACCAAGCGACGGCCAGTCCACAGCATCAAACCGGCCAGTAAACTCAGCACGCCGATACTGCCGCCTGAAGACGAACTGTTTTCAGCGACAGGCGCGGTAATCAAGGTATTTGGCTTTGGCTGTAAAGTCGAAGCGCTGTTCACATCGTTGTTGATGACGGTGATACTTTCAATCACCACCATATGCGCATCAGTCACCGGTGTTTTTGCCGTTGCATCGGCGCTGGTGTAATTGCGCAGCGGCATATTGCCGAAATTAGGAATATTCGACAATTGATTCGGCAGCGCGGCGATAGCGTCGACAACCTCCATCCCAGTCCCGGTAACCTGACCGAATACGCTGAAGCCGCCATTCTGTAAATCGAGGTTGCTGCTGTTGTCAGTCAGGTTAATAAACCACTGATTGGTAGCACTATTGATATTCCCGCCGACTTTCGCCATCGCAATGGTACCGCGGACATTTGACCATTTTGGTTCGTTTTTTATGGCGGCTTGTGCCGTGATCGCGGTTAAAGGTGCTGAGCTGACACCGCTGTAGCGAAAACCGCCACCCTGAGCCACAAAGCCTTTTTCAACCCGATGGAAAATGGCGTTCTGATAACTGCCATTGTTGACGTAACTTAAGAAGTTCGTCACGGTGACTGGAGTGGTCTGATCATACAGATTAATTTCAAAATTACCGAGACTGGTTTTAACTAATACCACAGTGGCATTGGCTGACAACGTGGTGAATGACAACAAACTGGTCACTGCTAAACTGCGCACTATCGACTTCATATTGATTTCCGATTCCTGAAAAATTGATTTCCGGCAGCTTAAACCAGCCTTGTCCATGGATACCAGCGGCATTACAAATAATCACCAATCTCCTACAGATGGTTGTAAAAACTCACGCTATTCCTGAAGTTTGCCACTGTTGTTTTTCGCCGGACCGCCTGGTGCTGTTAATGCAGGCCACTGCTCAAGGTAACGTCGAGCATTTGGATGTTGCCGGGCCTTTTCAAAATAACTTTTGGCTTTTGGATAATCCTGCGGTACCTGTTTGCCTTCAAAATACAACAAGCCCAGATAATAGCTGGCGCTGGCGCTACCTTTGGCGGCCGCTTCGGTAAACAGCGCTATTGCTTTGGCCGGATCGGCCGTGACACCTTTGCCAAATAAATACAGCAGCGCCAGCCGGTTCATCGCCGGCGCATAACCACGTTCTGCGGCATAACTGAAAAAGCGAAAGGCATTTTCATAATTTTGCGGCACACCATCGCCATCGTCGAACATGACACCGGCATTAAAAGCGCAGCCGTTATTGCCTTGTTTACTGCAGAGTAAATACCAGCGATTGGCAGTCTGTAAGTCTTTTGGCAGCAATTGGCCTTCGCGATAAATCGAGCCGAGTCGCAACATCGCCCTTGGGTAAAATCGTTCGGCAGCACGCTGAAAGTAAGTCAGTGCCATGCCGGTGTTTTCTACACCAAACAAATTGTCTTCATAACCATAAGCCAACAGGTAATAAGCTTCAGGGTGATGATTTTGGATCGCCTGCAATAAATACTGTTCCACGGCTTTTGCTTGTGCCGGAGGCAGTTTTGGCTGCTGCATCATTTGTGATGCGTATAAATAGGCGGCTGCAGAGCCGCCCCGGTCGGCGAGTTGTTGTAGTTGCAGATTTAATTCTGTTTCGGTGAGCCGGGCTTTTTCATGCTGTGATAAAGCCCAAAACGCGCTGGCGTCCAGAAAACCGGCGGCAGATGCCTGTTGTAGCCAATAGTCACCTTGGGTGGTATCCGCTTTTTTGAAACTTTGGTTGTAATAATAACGGGAGAGCTGCAATTCGGCTTGACCAGGGTCAGTCATATTGGTGATGTATTGTCTGATTTCAGCAATTTTTTCCGGCGTCGTATTACCCAGCTGACCACTGTGATGCAGGAAATGTAATAAATGCAATGCGGGTACATAGTCGTTATCTGCAGCTTGTAGCAATTGCTGTGTACATTCTTGCTCGTCCAGCACATGCTGGCTGTTATGGCGATAACACAACTCGGCCAGCTTCACTCTTGCGTGCAACGACCCACCGGCAATGGCCTGCTGATACAAGCTCACCGCTTCTTGTAACCGCTTGTTCGCCAATGCATCGGCGGCGCGTGGTAACAACAACATGAGATTTGATTGGGTGTTTTTTGCCAGCAGCAGTTCTTTCCAGCCATCCACTAACCCCATAAATGGAAACGGGATTTGATCAATCGCATGTAAAAAACGTTGATTCTCAAAATACAGGGTGCGGAATTTCTGCTGGGTTGGATCGTATACCTGAAACACATAATGCAAGGCGTTATTGTCGGACGACAGTTCACTGTAAAAATCGACCGTTTGCAGCTCAAGCAAGCGCACAACTTCATGCGCGTCAAAATAATTGTTCAGCTGATAAGCACTGTAGCTGGCTTTGCCATTGCCGCTTTGTAGTACACCATTGGCCACATATTGCTGATACTCACGAAATCTTGTGATCAACGCCGCATCCGGTTGCGCGGCAAAACACTGCGCAGCTTGTTGATAAAACGTCAGATTCCAAAATTGGCTTTTCAGCTGTTCTTGCCAGGGCAATTGCTGGCAATTGTCCGGTGCGTTGGTTAATAATTGCTGAAAATTCAGCCATTGCGGCGAGGATTCAAACACCTGTGGGCTTTGTAAGTAACTTTGATACAGTTCAGCATAAGGTGGTAACTTCGCGGCTTCCGGCATCAGCGCTAGCTGTTGCAGATACAAATTATCGGCATTAGACGGGGCTGGCCGGTTTTGACAGGCCACTAACATCAGCAGAAAAACACAACTGCACAGCGCGCGAAATATCACAAAAGGTATCCTGCAAAGGCGATAAAAGTGACGATCATTGAAATGAGATTGTCGACGGCAGTTTATTCTTCGCTAAGCCATGGCGTTTGCGGCAACAACTCCAAATGCTGCTGATAACGCGCCAGATCAAATTTTTGGTCCTGCTCAATCACTGCCACCATTTCAGGCGCCAAAGCGCATGCAATCAGTTCCAGCGCATCTTCACGACTGTGACCGGTCATACAAAGCCGCATTAAAGTGGCTTTGACGAATGCCGGTTCACTATCTGCTAACTGGTTTTCAATGACTTCAAACAATAAACTCTGGTCGACTAAATCTTGCTCTGGTGCAGACATTCTGAAGCTCCGGTGGAAAAGTTGCAGCATGCCAGAATTGGCTTTGCTTGCCTAGTTTCCGCAGTGGTTTTTGCCAGAACAAACCGCCGCAGCATCCTCATCAGATAAAAATGCCAATGCCCAGTAGCGGTGAAAGTTGTGGATCGGCTAGAGTGGTCGCCAGGCATTCACAACCACACCTATAAACCTATGTCTCATTCCGATGTATCCGCAACTGGCCTGCGCGCCAAATTGGCAGCTCTAGGGCCTGGTATCTTATTGGCGACAGCCGCTATTGGCGGTTCGCATATTGTCGCTTCAACCCAGGCTGGTGCTTTATTTGGCTGGCAACTGGCCTGGTTAATTCTGCTGGTCAATATCCTGAAATATCCATTTTTTCGTTTTGGGGTCGAATATACCCTGAATCATGGTGAAAATTTGTTGGTTGGATATCAGCGCAAAGGCCGCTGGTATCTGCGTGGTTTTGTGCTGTTAAATCTGATTGCTGCTGTGGTCAATACCGCAGGCGTGCTGCTTTTGACCGCCAGTTTACTGAAGTACTTTTTGCCCTGGTCGTTATCGTTACCGGTGCTGTGTTTACTGCTGTTGGCGGTGTGTTTAGCCATTTTACTAGCCGGCCAGTATAAATTGCTGGACCAGGTGTCGAAATGGATCATGGTGCTACTCACGATCACCACGCTGGCGGCGGCCTTTATTGCCTGGCAAAACGGTTCTACGGCACCGGTCGATTACGTTGGCCCTTCCCCCTGGACGTTAGCAGCTTTGGGTTTTCTGGTGGCGTTGATGGGCTGGATGCCGGCACCGATAGAAATTTCGGCAATTAACTCGTTATGGTTACAACAAAAACAGCAACAAGGAAAAATCAGCAAAGCCAATGGCTTGTTTGATTTAGACCTTGGTTACTGGAGCACCACGGCACTGGCGTTGGTATTTCTGGCACTGGGCGCGCTGGTGCAATACGGCTCAGACCAACCGGTTGAATTAGCCGGCGCCGCGTATACCCACCAGTTTGTTGGCATGTACGCGAAAACCATCGGTGACTGGTCGACCTTATTGGTCGCAGGCGTGGCATTTTTGTGTATGTTTGGCACCACCATCACGGTGTTGGATGGTTATGCCCGCACGTTGAATGAATCGATGAAACTGGTTGGATTACAAAAAAATGCCACTCAACGAAGCTACAGCTACTGGCTGATAGCGCAGTCAGCCGCCGGTTTTGCCGTGATCCTGTTTTTTAAATCGGCGTTAGGGCCGATGCTGACATTCGCCATGAGTCTGGCGTTTATCACCACGCCAGTGTTTGCCTGGCTGAATTTTAGTCTGATGCAGCAGTATAAAGGCACCGAACACGGCATTAGTAAAACCATGCAATGCTGGTCGTGGCTGGGGCTGATTTACCTGTTTGGGTTTGCTTTGTTGTTTGTGATCTGGTGGTTTATCTGGCGCTAGTGTTGGTGCTTTGGGTAGCCGGATCAGCACAACCCGGCATTGGATACGACGGCGTTAAAAGCCAGCTGAAGCCTGTTTCTGCTTGGTCACCGGACTTGTAGTTGCCAAAGGCTGCAGCACCGTCCAGTGGCTGATCTCCGGATTAAAAAATCCACATTCCTGATAAGCCCTGGTCAGTTTTCCCTCTTCGCGTAATATCACCAGCCCACGTTGCAAAGCTGCAAATACCGGCTCAGCCAGCGGATGTTTTTTCGCCACAATAAAATGCCGGCTGTCATCGAGCAGCATTTTGACGCCTTCGACCGCTACCAGCTCAATTCCCGGCGCCCGATAGCCAAAAGGCCGGTGCTGTGGAAATGGCGCCAGCATAAAATCGACCCAGCCCCGGCTTACCAACATTGCCATCGACGACCAATTGTATTCATCCCGCAGTTCGCGTAGTGGTAGTTGCTCCAGCAAATGCCAATCTTGTGCAAAAGCGCGGGAACTGACAGCCGTTAAGCCGCTGAAATCACTTAATTGCCGGATCGATTTGGTTTTTTGATTATTCGGGGAAGTGAAAATGGCGGCCACATAATCACCCCGGGCAATGACTGCTGAGCTGATAAAAACATGCGGTTGCAGGCGGTTGGCGGTTTGTCCCCACACCGAGTCAACGCTGATGAGCACTTCGCCGCGGACAAATAACTGTGTGCTAACGGCGCTGCTATCAGCAGGAATAAAATTAAACTGCAGCGGATAACCGCCCCGTTGTAACGCTTGCTGCACCAAGACCATATCCACCACATCACGGCGGGTGCCGACGTGGTCGAAACTCTGAATATCGTAGACTGAGCTGGTGCCAACAAAACGGCGGTAATCGTCGTAAACGGTACTTTCAATCGGAATATCGACCACAGCGATGGGCTCGACTGCCAATACGCCATTCAAAGTCAGACTGGCATAAATCGCCAGCCCGCAATAAAAACGATGCATACCGGAACTCCTGAAAATCAATTTTCAAGCTTAGTTCAGGGGATCGAATTCAGACAGTGGCAGGAATGGGGAAGTGTTTATACCCGTCATCCTTGAAGATTCGGGGTTGTTGGCCGCCTTCACTCGCCCCAGTCACATAGACTGCTATGCTCCTGGGGTCTCGCTCAGTTGCCGCCTACCCGCATCTTCAATGATTTTGGGTATATAAGGCCGGTTGTCAGATGCGATCTGACAACCGACAATTTGGGTTTAGCTATAACGCCAGCGACCGCTCGCCCCGCGCGATACCTGACACGCCAGTGCGCACCACTTCCAGAATTTGCGTGTTACAGAGCGCCTGAATAAAAGCTTCCAGCTTGTCCGAAGTGCCAACCACCTGAATGGTGTACGTGGTCGGCGAGACATCAATAATCTGCGCGCGGAAGATATCGGCGCAGCGTTTTACTTCTTCACGCTGCTCGCCGCTGGCTTTGACTTTCACCATCATCAGCTCCCGTTCGATATGCGCGTTGTCGCTTAAATCGACCAGCTTTACCACTTCAATCAGCTTGTGCAGTTGTTTCGTGATTTGCTCGATCACCTGATCGTCACCGCGCGTCACCAAAGTTAACCGTGACAGCGTTGGATCTTCAGTCGCCGCCACCGTTAAAGAATCAATGTTGTATCCACGCTGCGCGAACAATCCAACCACACGGGCCAGGGCGCCGGACTCGTTTTCCAGCAAGACTGCGATAATATGCCGCATATTAAGTCCGCTCCGTTTTGCTTAAAAACATTTCATTCATGGCGCCGCCCGGCACTTGCATCGGGTACACGTGTTCTTTTGGATCAATATGAATATCGAGGAACACCAAGCGGTCTTTTAAGGCAAATGCCCGTTCCAGCGCCGGCTCTAATTCTTCCGGTCTGGTGACGCGAATACCAACATGGCCATAAGCTTCGGCCAGTTTGACAAAGTCCGGCAGCGAATCCATGTAGGAGCTGGAATAACGGGAGTCGTAGTTCATATCCTGCCACTGTTTTACCATGCCCAAATAGCCGTTGTTGAGGTTGATGATTTTCACCCCCAGGCCATATTGTTTACAGGTCGACAGCTCCTGAATATTCATCTGAATCGAGCCTTCGCCGGTGACACAGACCACTTCGGCGTCTGGATAATGCAGCTTGACGCCCATCGCTGCTGGCAAGCCAAAACCCATGGTGCCGAGGCCACCGGAGTTGATCCAACGATTTGGTTTATCAAACTTGTAATACTGCGCGGCGAACATCTGGTGCTGGCCCACATCTGACGTGACATAAGCATCACCTTTGGTGTGCCGGTGCACGGCTTCAATCACCGCTTGCGGCATCAGTAATTCGGCGCGCTGCTGATAACGGCCGCCATGCACTTCACGCCACTGGTTAATCTGATCCCACCAGCTCGCCAATGCAACTTGATCCAGCTTACCTTCGGCTTTGCCTTGCAGTTTATCCAGCTGACTGAGCATTTCCTGCAGCACCGGTTTTACCAAACCAACAATCGGGATATGCGCGTTGATGGTTTTGGAGATGCTGGCCGGGTCAATATCGATATGAATAATGGTGGCGTTCGGGCAGAATTTCTTGGTGGCGTTGGTGACCCGATCATCAAAACGGGCGCCAACGGCAAAAATTACATCGGCGTTATGCATCACCTGGTTAGCTTCAAAACTGCCGTGCATACCGAGCATACCAATAAACTGCGGATCCGATGCCGGATAAGCACCCAAGCCCATCAGGGTATTGGTGACCGGTAAATTCAGTCGTCTGGCAAGTTCGGTCAGCTCGTCAGAAGCGCGACCGAGAATGACACCACCACCAGAATAAAGCACCGGTTTTTTCGCTGCTAATAACGTCTGCAGTGCTTTTTTGATTTGTCCCGGATGGCCTTTGGCGTTCGGGTTATACGAGCGCAGCTTGATATCTTTTGGATATTCATAAGGAAATTTCTGGCTCGGGATGGTCATGTCTTTTGGAATATCCAGCACCACCGGGCCAGGGCGGCCACTTTGCGCGATATAAAAGGCTTTTTTCACCATCATCGGGATATCAGCAGGGTTACGCACCGACATATTATGTTTCACGATCGGGCGGGAAATGCCCATCATATCGGTTTCCTGGAAGGCATCGTCGCCAATCAAGTGACTCATCACCTGACCGCAAATCACCACCATCGGAATGGAATCCATATAAGCAGTGGCAATACCGGTGACGGCATTGGTGGCGCCTGGGCCTGAAGTGACGAGAACGACGCCAGCTTTGCCGCTGGCTCGGGCATATGCGTCCGCCATATGGGTTGCTGCTTGTTCGTGGCGGACCAGTACATGCTTCACATCATTTTGCTGAAACAGCGCATCATAGATATGTAACACGGCGCCGCCGGGGTACCCATATACATATTCCACGCCCTCATCGTGCAGGGCGCGAACTAGCATGGCACCGCCAGACAGCAGTTCTGGTTGGTTTTGTTGGCTCATGACTTCGGTCTCATCGTTTGCGTATGCAAAAATTACGGCGCCGCTTTTGTTTTAAAAACTTGATGTTTAAAAAACAGGCAGTGCCGGTTGGGTCTTGTCGAAACAAGAAATTCTTTTTTTGCTACGTGGACAGGTTGGCAGTTAAGGGTACTGGCAACAAAGTTTCAAACGAGTCGAATCATGACGGCGCTGATTATAGTGGTGACTTCTATCGGGAGAAGTTCATTCTGGAGGCTCGTCAGGCGTTACTTTACGGGAAAATCCGGGTTATTGTCGACCCTTTTTTAGCGGAAATAGCACAAGCAGCAAAGTTGCAGAGAAATCCAGCACTGGTGCGGCCTGCGCTTGCAAAATCGACCTGCTGATCACATAGTAATAGCCATACTCTTTGCCAACTCACAGGTGTTCAGTTGTTAAATCAGGTCGATGTCAGTTTTGAAAATGTGCGTGAATTGCTTGATATGTCGCAGCATAAGCTAGTGGTATTTGCGTTTTGGTCAGAACGTTCTGAGCCAAGCAAGCAACTGCTGCTGACCTTAAGCGCCATTAGCCAGGACCACCCGCAGCATTTGGTGCTCGCCAAAGTCAATTGTGACCTGGATCAGGAACTTGCGATGCAGTTTGGCGTCAGAAGCCTGCCAACGACCATGTTTATCCAAAATGGCCAGCCGGTCGATGGGTTTGCCGGTGCCGAAACTGACGCACAGATCCGGCAGCGCTTGCAGCCGTATTTACCAGCGCCGGAAGAGCTGCTGCTGCAACAAATTCAGCCATTACTGGAAAATCAGCAGTGGACCGAAGCTTTTCCGTTGCTGAAACAGGCGCAGCAGCTGGCACCAGCGCGTGCTGATATTTGTAAGTTATTAGCGCTCTGTGCCGCGTCTTTAGGCCAGTTGGAGCAGGCGAAAACGCTGTTAAGCACGGTGTTGCTGGCGGATCAGGATAGTTTGTACCAACAGGTGCAATCGGTGATTGAACTGGCGGAACAAGCCGCTGATAGCCCGGAAATCCGCGCACTGGAAGCCAAACTTGCGGCAACGCCGGATGATTTACTGCTGAAACAACAGTTGGCGGTGCAATATCAGCAAGTGCAGCGTTCAGGCGATGCCTTGGCATTATTATTCAGTATTTTGCAGCAGGATTTAAACTTCGGTGACAGTAAAAAGCTGTTTCTGGACATTCTTGCGGTATTACCCAAGGGCGATGCGCTCGCTGGCACTTATCGGCGGAAACTCTATAGTCTATTGTATTGATTGAATGTATACCCGTCATCCTTGAAGATTCGGGGCCAGCGGGTTTTTTATTTCAACGCAGACAGGTATATACCCAAAATCATTGAAGTTGCAGAATGGCCACGGTGGAACCGCGGCAACTAAACGAGACCCTAGGAACATAGCTGTCTATGTGACTAGGGCGAGTGAAGGCGGCCAACAACCCTGCAACTTCAAGGATGATGGGGATAAAACAAGGAAAATTGATGCGCGCTTTGTGGTGGTATGGTGGTTTGTGGTTTGCTTTGTTACTGGGCAGTGCAAATCCGGTAGCAGCTGATTCGGCGGAACAATTGTTCGCCCGATACGAGCCTGCGTTGTTACAGGTGAGGGTGCTGGAAAAAGCGTCCGGCGCCAAAGCATCCATCGGCACAGGTTTTGTGCTGGAGCAAGCCAACTTGCTGGTTACCAATTACCATGTGGTATCTGAAGCGGTGTTATTTCCGGACAAATACCAGCTGGAATATCTGGCGGTTGGTCAGAAAAAAGGCCAGCTCAAAGTGGTGGCGGTGGATGTGATCAACGATCTAGCGCTGGTCAGTACCGACTACCAGCCGGAACAACGTTTTAGCATTCAACCGGAACGGCCGGTGCAAGGCGCCACCATCTATTCATTGGGTAACCCCCATGATTTGGGGATGATTTTGGTACCTGGCACTTACAACGGCCTGCAAAAATACAGTTTTTACCCACGAATTCATTTTACCGGCGCAGTGAATGCCGGCATGAGCGGCGGTCCAACGGTTGACGCGGCTGGCAAAGTGGTGGGCGTGAATGTCGCTTCGGCCGGTAATCAGCTGGGTTTTCTGGTGCCGGCCGACGCGCTGCAAGCACTGCTGCAACGTTTTTTAAAAGATGGCGAAGTGGCTGACTTTAAACAACAAATCGACCAGCAACTGGTGCAGAGTCAGCAAAAAATGTTTGAACAAATCTTGAGTGCCGATTGGCAACTGAAAGATTTTGGCCCGGGCAAAGTACCAGACGAAGTGGTGCCTTTTATTCGTTGCTGGGGCGAATCGAATGTGGAGAAAAATAAAGACCAACTGAAAAAAGTAGCGGCTTTTTGTAGTCAATCAGAAGAAATTTTCCTGTCACAACAGTTCACCACCGGCCGGATTGAAATGCAGTTTGAATGGCTGCATGCGCCGGATTTACACCCACTGCAATTTTTTAATCGTTATCAGCAAAATATCAGCAATGCTAATCCGGACAATCAGGCCGGCAAAGAAGATGTCACTGCATTTGAGTGTCAGCACAAAGTCGTGCAGCAACCGAATGGCCAGCACGCTAAAACGATATTTTGTGTGCGGGCTTACCGCAACTTTGCCGGTTTATTTGATGCGTTGTATCTGTCAGCTTCGCTGGATCACGACAAACAAGGTTTGATTAGTCATTTCACTTTATCCGGCGTCAGCCAGCACACCGCGCAGGCGTTCAGCCGTAAATTCAGTGAGGCCGTGTTATGGCAGTAATTATTGAAGTGCTGAATAAACAGCATAAAGTGATTGAACGGCATAAATTTGCGCAGCAGCAAGTGGCTATTGGTCGTGCTTACGATAACGATGTTATTTTGCACGATAAACACGTTTGCCCGCACCATGCCCATTTGCAACAAGATGAAAACGGCCAGTGGCTGTTGCATGATTTGTCATCGATGAACGGCAGTTTTATTGAGCCACGCCAGCAGGTACAACAAGCGCAAGTTTTGCGCTCGGGACAAATCTGCTGGTTGGGTGAACAGGCGCTGCGAATTTACGATGATCAGCATCAGGTGGCACCAGCACAACCTTTTAACCGCATCGAGCAAAAACTGCTGAAACTGGGTCATTTGGGGCTCATCGCTACCCTGTTTTTGCTGGTGTTACTGGAAGAAATCTTCAGCCTGTGGCTGGTGTTGCCGGATAAACAACAGGCGCAGTGGTCGCGCAGTTTGATTGATTTACCGTTAATGCTGCTGGTTTTAACCTTGTGGCCAGCGGCACTCGCCATGTGGTCGAAGCTCAATCAGCATGAAGCCAGGTTCTTACCGCAATTGGGGATCACCTTTTTAGGTATTGCGGTGATGGCATTGTGGCAATTATTGATGACCATCCTCAATTTCAGCCTCGATGGAGCTGAAACCGTGGCCTGGCTGAGGGAATCCGGCAGGTTGATGTTGATTGTGTTGTTGCTTACAGCAAACTTCTATCTGGCATTACAACTGACAGTGCCGAAAAAAGTGCTGCTAGCGACCGGATTAGGCCTGATCCTGAGTCTGCAAAGTATGGGTTTAAGCCTGTTGTTTGACGATATGCGCCGGATGGCGCCACGTTTTGATAGCAGTTTATTGCCGATGAGCTTTTATCTGAATACACCAGTCAGTGCCGACGAATTCGCCAAAGCCAGTGATGAGTTGTTTAACTCCACTAGCGCGAAGCGGGCCGACGAAGATTAAGCTGTTTGTTAACGACTACTCTGGGCTAAGTTGTCGAGCCAGATCTGCCGGATCTGGTTCGACAATGTCATCGGATCAAAGGGTTTGACCACCACATCCTGCGCGCCCAGCGCTTTGTAGGACTCAATTTCATTGGCTTGCACTTTTGCCGTCATAAATACCACCGGTACCTGGCGTAAATCATACCGTTGTTGTAGCTGTTTCAGGGTGGTTGGCCCGTCCATACCCGGCATCATCACATCAAGCAGCACCAGTTGCGGTTGAAACTGACTGAACTGATCCAGCGCGTCCTGGCCACAACTGCAGGTATTGACCTGAAAACCGCCGACGATTTCCAGCGCTACCCGCACTACATCCTGAATTGAGGTGTCGTCTTCGACGTGCATGATGCGTATTAAACTATTCATACCCGAGTCCTTTGGTGTGGCTGAAATTTGAGTTTGGCATAACGTGCCTGGACAAGCCAGTCCGCCTGCGGCATGTGTAACAAAGCTGCAGCTTTTTCGATTACGGGTATACAATGCCGTCATTGCCAGCTTGTATAAAAACCAAAACCCCATGCCTGAGTTGTTCGCATTTTTTGCCAGATTAGATCAACTGCTGACTGCTAATCAAGCGTTATGGCGGCTGCAACCGCTGCAACTGCCCCAAATTCCGTGGACCGATCCCAGCTTGTTGGCGTTGTTGGATGGTTTATCGCTGGACGATTGCGACCTCATAGACCAGTCCCCACAGCGGCAACAACAGCTATTCGGCGCCTTTTGGCCGGAACTGTTTGCGCTTGATATCGCGTCACCCGCGATGTTTCAGCCGCAAGGACTCAAGCCGCCATTCTGGCTGGCCACTGATATTGGTGGCCGCAAATGGCAGCAAATTCTGCTGTTTGCCGAAGCGACGGCGCAAACAAGTTTGCCGGTGCTGGAATGGTGTGCCGGTAAAGGCCATTTAGGGCGGGTGCTGGCACAACAGTTTCAATTGGAAGTTTGCTCAGTCGAATGGCAGCAGCCATTATGCGAACAAGGCGCGGCCGTCGCCCAAAAACTAGATTTAAAACAGCGCTTTGTGTGTCGTGATGTGTTGCAACATCCAGTCGGCGATTTATTTGCGCAGCAGCAACAAGTGGTGGCGTTGCATGCCTGTGGTGATTTGCATCGCAGCTTGCTTGTGCAGGCTGTCGCAGCACAAAGCCAGCAGGTGGACATCGTGCCTTGTTGTTATCATTTGCAGCAGACGGCGGACTATCAACCGATGTCCAAGACGGCACAACAAAGTGCGTTGCGGTTGAGTAAAACCGAGCTAAAGCTGGCGGTACAAGGGCAGGTGACCGGCGGTGAGCGGGTTCGACGGTTACGTCAAACCGAAATGTGGTGGCGGCGCGCTTATCAGTTGTGGCGTGCTGAACTCACCGGCGATAGCCGTTATCAGCCATTAGCTTCGGTGCCAAAACACTGGTTTAGCGGCGAGTTTCGGCCATTTGCCGAGTGGGCTGCGGCGCAGCATCAGCTGGTGTTACCGCCTGACGATGATGGCAGTCGTTTTCTGCAACAGGCCGAACCTTTGTTATTAACTCAACGGCGGATCGAGCTGGTGCAACATCTGTTTCGTCGGCCGCTGGAATTATGGTTGGTGCTGGACCGCGCTTTGTATTTGGCGGAGCAAGGTTATCAGGTGCAGTTACAACAGCTGTGTGAAATGGCGCTGACCCCGCGTAATTTATTGATTAGTGCCAGAAAAACTTCCTGAGTGCCTAAGGTTTGCATAGTGTGACTGGCAGACTTACCGCCAGCCAACAACTTATACTGAAGACGAACAATCCAGTTCGGTATTGATTGAACGGTCAGCAGCGCCAAGATAAGTAGCAATTTGTTGATCTTTTTCCACCCAACGTTGATTCAACCACTGCTGAAAACGCTGGCGATAAACAGGATCGTTAAAATAATCACCAATAATACTGTCATCAACCGGCAACACTTCAACCTGGATCACCACCCGTTTTAAGCGACCGAGCAGCATATCCAGCGCCACATGCCCCGGGTTGTCCGGATAAATCAAGGTCACATCCAGCACCGCATCAAACTGACTGCCCATGCTCGCCAATGTGAAGGCAATACCACCGGCTTTGGCGGGCAATAAATGCTGGAACGGACTGTTTTTATGGCGTTTTTTCTGCGGCGTAAAACGGGTGCCTTCGACAAAATTGATGATGGTGGTGGGTTGATGGCGGAATTTCTCGCACGACTTTTTGGTCGTTTCGATATCTTTGCCTTGCAGCGCCGGGTTTTTTGCCACTTGTGCCTGGCTGTACCGTTTCATAAAAGGCATATCCAGCGCCCAGGAAGCCGAGCCAATAAATGGTACCCATTTCAGTTCTTCTTTTAAGAAAAACTTCGGCTCTGGAATACGCTCCAATGCAAACTGACTTAACACCGGAATATCCAACCAGCTTTTATGATTTGAAATCAATAAGTACCAGCGGTCTTGTTTTAACTCAGTCAGGCCACTCAGCTGCCATTCTACCGGGTTAAACAATTCAATTAACAGGCGATTATGCCAGGACCACCGGCGGTACGCCCAGTGTGCCAGGCGCGAACAAGCACGTTGTAATGCTGGCAGCGGCAGAATTTTCAGGGCGCCGCAAAGCGTCACCACAATACCCCACAGGCTCAGATTCAAACTAAATAGCACAAAAGCCAGCGGCGCCAGCAAGGCGCGGATTGAAAAAGCAGATACAGCGGCCATTAACGCGACTCTCCTTGTTGCAGTTCCAGTAATTGCTGGTTTTTATCTAACCATAACTGATTGACCCATTGCTGAAATCGGGCGCGGTAGTGTGGATCTTCGTAGTCACCAATTAGCTCTGGCTCAATCGGTAATACCCGCACCCGGACTTTAATCTCGCGGACTTTGCCCGAAATATAATCCCAAAAACTAGGCGCGCCTTGTGGGTAATAAATGGTCACATCCAGCAGCTTGTCTAACCGTTGGCCCATCGCATTCAGCACAAAAGCAATGCCACCGGCTCTGGGTTTGAGTAAATAGGAAAACGGTGATTGTTGTTGTTGATGTTTTTCCGGGGTAAAGCGCGTGCCTTCGAGGAAATTCATTACCGAAACCGGTTTAAATTGAAATTTTTCGCAGGCTTTACGAGTGGTAATAATGTCCTGACCTTTTAAATGCGGGTGTTTTTTTAGAAAGGCCGCGTTGTAGCGTTTCATAAATGGAAAATCGAGCGCCCACCAGCATAAGCCGATCACCGGCACGTACAGCAGCTCTTTTTTCAGGAAAAATTTTAAGAACGGCACCTTCCGATGCATCACTTTTTGTAGTGCCAGAATGTCGACCCAGGATTGATGGTTCGCTACCACCAGATACCAGTCTTTCACAGAGAGCTGCTCCAGGCCTTTGACATCCCAATGAATATTACTGAAAAGACGGCTGGTTAGGTTATTTAGCGCAATCCATGCGGTGGCGCAGTGGTCGATGAGATACGTGATGCCGACCCGCCATTGCCGGATTGGCAATAACTTCAGTATGGCCAAGCCTAAAATCGGGATCGCCCAAAACAGGGTATTTAACAGATACAGCAAAAAAGAGATGACGCCAATCAAAGGTTTAGGTAAAAAATTCAACATCGGACCGTGGCCTCCTTTTGCTGGAATATACGCAGATAATACTTACCTGTCAGATACAAAAAGAGCAGGCGGACCTGCTCTTTTTATGTGATCACAGTTGCTTTGAACTGCTCTGACCTGTGCAGTCTACCTTAATCTTCGAAATAGGTATAACCATAAACACCGGCTTTTAATTCATCCAGCATCGACGCTTGTTGCTCCGGGCTGAACTTCGAAGTTGCCAGTTGGTTCTGATACGACTGCAGTAACTTGTCAGCATCAAACTGCACATAACGCAGCACATCGGCCACGGTATCGCCTTTGATGGCGTTGGTCAGTTTGTAGCTGCCATCGCTATTCAGTTCAACGTGGACAGAATCGGTGTCGCCGAACAAGTTATGCAGGTCGCCCAGAATTTCCTGATAGGCGCCGACCATAAACATGCCGAGTAAATACTGCTCGTCTTCTTTGTAAATCGGCAGCGGCAGGCTGGATTCAATACCGTTGCCGTCAGCGTAGCTTTTCAGCGCGCCATCTGAATCGCAAGTGATGTCCTGAATAATGGCGCGATGTTCCAGCGATTCGTTCATCCGCTCCAGCGGCATCACCGGGAACAGCTGATCAATACCCCAGGCATCCGGCATCGACTGGAACAACGAAAAGTTCACGAACAACTTATCCGCCAGTTTTTCGTTCAGTTCGTCGTGAATTTCACGGTGTGAACGGGACGATAAATCAAGTTTATCTTTCACTTTATTGATGGTGGCAAAGTAAATCTGCTCCAGCAACGACCAGTCTTTGAGCGTCAGCAAACCATGCACATATTGCGCGTGCGCATCTGTGAAATAATGCACTGCATCGTGGTAAGCCTCAACCGCTGAGCGTGAGGTGACATTCTGGTAAGAATCCCACAATGCCCACACCACTTGCGGTGAATCTTCGCTTGGCTCTGGCAAATAACGCAGGCCAGGCGCGCGTTCCACGTCGATGGCATCGGTCACCAACACGGCGTGGTGCGCAGTCATAGCGCGGCCAGATTCGGTGATGATGTTCGGGTGTGGTAAGTCGTATTCGTCACAGACTTCTTTTAAGCCATAAACCACGTTACGGGCATATTCGTACATGGTGTAGTTCATCGAACAGGCAGAACGGGAGTTCGAACCTTCGTAATCGACACCTAAACCACCACCTACGTCCACGGTGGTAATTGGCACGCCTAAAGTGCGCAGTTCAGCATAATGCCGTGCGCATTCGCGGATGGCGTTGTGAATATCGCGGATATTGGCAATTTGCGAACCGATATGGAAATGCACCAGTTGCAGTAAATCTAATTTGCCTGCTTCTTTTAAAATATCAATGGCTTGCAGAACTTGAGTGGCGGTTAAACCAAACTTGCCTTTTTCGCCGCCGGTATTTTGCCATTTGCCTTTACCGACTGAGTTCAGCTTAATGCGGATACCGATATAAGGCGCAGCTTCTAAGCTGTCGATTTCGCGTAATAAGGTTTTCAGTTCGGACAGTTTTTCCACCACCACGTAAACACTGTGGCCCATCATCTGGCCGATGGTGGCTAAACGTAAGAATTCGCTGTCTTTATAACCATTACAAACAATGCGTAGTGGTTTTTCGGTGACGCCTAAAATGGCCATCAACTCAGGTTTGGAACCGGCTTCTAAACCAACTTTGCCGCTGTGATGACTGATCAGTTTACTGACGACGGAGAATTGCTGGTTTACTTTGATTGGATAAACAGCGGTGTATTCGCCCTGATACTCACGCTCTTGCTTGGCTTTGGCAAAAGACTTAATCAGCGTATCAACACGGTGTTCCAGAATATCGGTGAAACGCACCAATACCGGCAGCGTTAATCCTTCTTCTTTAAAACGTGCAGTCAGCTCTGGAAAGCTGATGCCTGGTTTGCTGTGATCCTGATCCGGATAAGCAACGAGGTCGCCCTGTGCGCTGACGTCAAAATAGCCTTCGCTCCAGACTGCTACGTTATAGATGGATCTTGCTTTGTCGATACCCCAATCTGCCATTGTCGTGCCCTTTAAAAAATCAGGCTGCTATTTTAAGTGCAATAGCAGCAAAAAAACATGAAAAGTTTGTCCCAAAGCTTAGTAGCTGGCAAAATAATTGCCCCCTCGGTGCGCAGCAGGACCTGAACATGTCTGAACAAAACTCACAACCTCAGCCACAACCACAATCACAACTCAATCCACAACAATGGTTTACTGAGATTTTCGCACCAAGTGGCAGTGCTTTTTCGCTGGAAATCACCGAAAAACTGGCCGAAGTTCAATCGCCGTTTCAGCACATTGAAATCTATCAAACCACTCAGTTTGGCAAGTTGATGGTGATTGATGGCGTCATTATGCTGAGCAGTCGGGACAATTTCCTCTATCACGAAATGTTAAGTCACCCGGTGCTGTTTACCCATCCGGACCCAAAACATGTGGTGATTATCGGTGGCGGTGACTGCGGTACGTTACGGGAAGTGCTGAAACATCGATCATTGGCATCCGTCACGCAGATTGATATTGATGAACAAGTCACCCGGATGGCAGAGCAATATTTCCCGGAGCTCTGTGCCAGCAATCAGGATCCACGCGCCACTTTACTGTTTGCTGACGGCATTAAATATATGCGTGAAGCTATGCCGGAAAGCCTGGACGTGGTGATTGTCGATTCCACCGATCCAATAGGCCCTGGCGAAGGTTTGTTTAACCGGGCTTTTTATCAAAGCTGTTTTGCTGCGCTTAAACCCGGTGGCATTTTAGTGCAACAAAGCGAATCGCCGCTTATTCACCTGCAACTTTTGAACGACATGCGTCAGGCAATGAAAGATGCCGGTTTTGCCGCGCTGCAAACGCTGAATTTCCCGCAAATGGTTTACCCAAGTGGTTGGTGGACCTGCACTATGGCACGTAAAGGTCAGAATTTTGACGTGTTTCGGGTAGATGCTGCGCAAAACGCTGCTTTTGATACTGAATATTACAATGCTCCAATCCACCAGGCTGCACTGGCGCTACCGAATTTTATGCTGCGACAATTGGTTGGCTAAACAGGGTGCTGCAGCAACTAATTGATTGTTAACAGATGTTGCAGCTAAATTAGCGACTTTGGCTTAGAACTTGCGTATTTCTCATCTTTTCTGTACATTTAACAGCCAAGTTGAGGAATACCTAATGAAGTATTTGATTGTTATCAGCATCGCTTTGGCAAGTTTGCAGTTGCATGCAAACGTTTATCAATGTGAACTCAACGGCAAAGTCACCTTTAGTCAATTCCCTTGTGAAGATAACGCCACACTGACGCAAGAAGTCAGCAGTGGTAATGTCGTACTCACCACCAGCAAAAAACCTGATCAACACATGGAAACGTTGCGCAAAAAGTCGCGATATCTGGAATATCAATTGGCGCAGCTGGAGCAACAGCAAAAACAACAACTGCAAAGCTTCGAAGACGAAATTTACCTGGCAAAACGCCGCGGTGAAAAATCGAATTATGTGGCGATGATGAATCAAAAATTGCACAAGATGCAGCAAGAGTTTAATCAGGCAAAACAACTGCGGCAGCAGGAAATTTCCGGGTTACAGCAACAAATTGGTGGTTTGCAGCGTCAATACGCCGCGCAGTAGTAGTTCGATTGGCTGAGACAATGAAGGCGGGCAACAACCCCGAATTTTCAAGGACGACGGGGATCACAGCCAATAAAAAAGGGCAGCTATAAAACTTCAATAAACTGCCCTGGGGACTAAAATTTTCCGGTCGAAGATTATTCGGTCACCGGTTCGATATGAATCTCTACCCGGCGATTGGTCGCGCGGTTAGCTTCGTTGGTATTCGGCACTGCTGGATAATTTGGACCAACACCCCGGGTTTCTAAGCGGATCGGATTGACCTGCTGCGCAATTAAATACTGCTTTACGCTGTCCGCTCGGCCTTGCGATAACTGCATATTCAGCGCCATCGGTCCGGTATCGTCGGTATGGCCAGTAATAACCAACATGGTTTTTTCATATTCACCCAGCACTTTGGCGATGTCATTTAACACTGGGTACAAATCAGCGCGAATATCGCTGCGACCCACGGCAAAGGTCACTTGTGCCGGAATATCCAGTCGCAGAATGTCGCCATCGCGATAAACTTTAACACCGGTTCCGGACAACTGTTCGCGCAACGCCTGTTCCTGATTATCCATATAACGCCCAACCGCGGCACCGGTTAAAGCACCAATCGCTGCACCAATCGCCAGCCGCTTATTTTTGTTATTACCGGTCGCTTTACCAGCCACTGCGCCAACAACCGCACCAATCGCTGCACCGCGGGAAGTGTTGTTGTTTTCAATGCTGGCACAACCACCTAGCGTCAGCGTGGTGGTGAGTGTAGCAATCAACAAATGCTTTGAGTTCATCAGTAATCCTTCATAAAAGCTTTAGGGACAGACTAGCGGCAACAGCTGAATTTTGGCTGAATTGGCATTGGGTTCACTGTTTCAAAATGAAGTTGTTTCATGTCTTTGAATAAGTGAATAAGGTTGAGATCGGCAGTGTAGTCAGCTGCAACGCACATAGCCAGCGATTGCGGTTAATGCGCGGCAGACGCCGGTAAATCTGTTCTGACATGCATAGCTGCTTATATTCAACTGGACATTTATACGGCCAAAAAGTAAGCTCCAAGGCCAGAAATATTAGTCTCAGGCATTATCGACAGAGGTTCAGAACGCATGGCCGCGCTTCGCTGGAAACGTATTGTAATCAAAGTGGGCAGTGCTTTAATTGCGCCAGCCGGAAAAGGGTGTTCGACACGCTATCTGCTGGCAATTGCGCGGTTTATCAGCGAATGCAAATTGCAGGGCACCGAAGTGGTGCTGGTCTCTAGCGGCAGTGTTGCGGCAGGACGAGCTGCGATCCCGTTTAGTCATCAGCCACTGCCTATTAATGTGAAACAAGCGATGGCTGCCATTGGCCAAAATCAGATGATGATGATGTGGAGTCAATTACTGGATTGCCCCTGTGCGCAAATTCTGCTGACCCACGACGATTTACGGGACCGCAAAAGATATCTGAATATCGACAACACCTTGCGTACTTTATTAAGCCATCAGGCGCTACCGATCGTCAATGAAAACGACACCGTCGCCACCGCTGAACTCAAAGTTGGGGATAACGACAATTTGGCCGCAATGGTGGCGATTGTGGTTGATGCTGACGCCTTGATTATTTGCTCCGATATCGACGGTTTATATACCGCCAATCCGCGCACTGATGCCAACGCCAAATTTATTCCCAGAGTTGACCAAATCAACGCGGACATTTATGCCATGGCCGGCGGTAGTCATCATATGGTGGGCACGGGTGGCATGGTGACCAAATTGCAGGCTGCTGCCAAGGCTTCGGCGCAAGGTATAGCAACATTGATTATTAACGGGCAGAAAGCCAGTAGTTTTGATGCGCTACTGAATGGTGAAAACGCCGGTACTTTATTTTGCGCGCAGCCCGGTAAACAAAGTGCCAAAAAACATTGGCTGTTGCATAGCAGCAAAGCCACGGCGCAAGTGACGCTGGACGAAGGTGCGGTGCAGGCGTTGTTGCACAAAGGCGCATCGCTGTTGGCCAAAGGCGTGACAGACGTGATCGGTGATTTTGATAAAGGCGATGCCATTTGGTTAGTTAATACCAAAGGTACCAAACTGGCGAAGGGCGTCAGCCAGTACAGCGCACCAGAGCTGAATAAAATCAAAGGCATCCACAGTAGTGGTATTGAAGCGGTGCTGGGTTATTGTCCAAGTGAAGTGGCAGTGCACCGTGATGATTTAGTGCTGATGGAGCAGGGATTATGAGTATGAGTACAACCGATGTGACACAAACCAGCTTTGATGTAGTCGCTTTATGCCAGCAAGCCAGAATTGCCAGCCGTCAGCTGGCGCAAATGGGCGAGACTGAAAAAAACCAGTTATTACTGGCAATGGCCGATGCGCTTGTCGCGGCAACACCTGAAATTCTGCAGCAAAACCAGTTGGATATGCAAAATGCGCTGGCAAATCAGCTGGCTGAAGCAATGCAAGACCGGTTGTTATTAACCAGCGAACGTATTTTGTCGTTGGCCAATGCTGTGCGTCAAATTGCCAACTTGCCCGATCCGGTCGGACAAATCCGCCAGTTAGTACCAAGGCCAAATGGCATTCAGGTCGGTAAAATGCGCATTCCGCTTGGCGTGATTGCGATGATTTATGAAGCCCGGCCAAACGTTACCGCTGATGCCGGCGCCCTGTGTTTAAAATCCGGCAACGCGGTGATTTTACGTGGTGGCCGTGAAGCGCTGAATTCCAGTCTGGCGATTGCCAAAGTATTGCAGCAAGTGTTGGTGGAGCATCGGGTGAATCCGGCGGCGATTAGCGTATTGCCGGTGCCGGATCGCGATGTTTTATTGCAGTTATTACAACAAGATAGCTTTGTCGATTTAGTGATCCCCCGCGGCGGCGAAGGCCTTATTCGATTTGTCAGCGATAATAGCCGTATTCCGGTGATCCAGCATTACAAAGGCATTTGTCATTTGTTTGTCGATAAAGCCGCCGACTTCGACAAAGCTTTAGCACTGCTGCTAAACGGTAAAACCCAGCGGCCGGGCGTCTGCAATGCGCTGGAAACTTTGTTGGTGCATGCCGACATTGCCACTACATTTGTACCCTTGGCAGGCGCGGCGTTACAGGCTAAAAACGTTGAAATTTATGGCTGTGCCAAGACGCTGCAACATCTGCCAACAGCCATAGCAGCAGCGTCCGATCAGTTTGATACTGAGTATTTGCGTTTGGCGATGTCGGTAAAAGTCGTCGACAGTTTCGCGGCAGCTGTTGCGCATATCGAGCAACACAGTTCCGGTCATACGGAAGTGATTTGCACCCAGGACATCAGCCGGGCGCAGCGTTTTATCAAACAAATCAATTCGGCGGTGGTGATGGTGAACGCTTCATCGCGTTTTTCCGATGGCGGAGAGCTTGGCTTAGGTGCCGAAATTGGTATCTCCACCAGTAAGTTACATGCGTATGGCCCAATGGGGCTGGAATCCCTGACCACCGAAAAATATATTGTGATTGGTGATGGTCAGGTGCGTAGTTAGCGCTGGACCATGTGTTATCGAAAACAGCTGATCACCACGATATAAAGTGATCAGTCTGACGCCGTCACCGGACGACGTCAGACAAAAACATCAACCGCGATATGGATCCGGCGCGTTCAGGTAGGCTTTTAAATCAGCCTGGTTCGGTTGTCGTTCCAGCCAGGCTCTGAATTCACGTACTTTTTGATAAGGCTCATCACCAAATTTTTGCGCGTAGATGGCAGCGAGTTGCTGCTTACTGGCGTCCCGGCGTAATTGATGTTGGTACTGTTCCGTTACCATCGCATTTAATGAACCCGCGAGACCACTTTGTTTAATAAAGTCCCACTCGCCGGCATCAAGCCAAATTGCCCCGATTGCCGGACTGTAATCCAGCCGTCTGCGGGTATCTGCTTTGATGCGGAACTTTCGCATCAGGGTGCCACTTTGCGGACATAACAGTGCTTTAATCGTGTCTTCCGCGACTTCATACTGACTTTCTACCTGCACAGCTGACGTAGTGTGCTGTTCCGGGTTACGTTGCTTCCAACGCACATAATCTTCAATCAGGATCCAGTTGCCGTGACATTGGTTACATTGTTTTGCTTTTAACGACTCATCAAGCGTGATGGGTAGTAATTTCCCTGAATTACAACAGGTACAGGCAGTCATGAGTTCTTCCTTTCATTTTTGATATTGTACAACTGCAGAGTAACGGGATTTTAATCCTCAAATCAAGACAGGGTTTAATGAATGCAGGTTGCAACAATACAGCTGTTTCTGGCGCTTTTTGTGACAGCGTGGTTATTGCTCATATTGAACTGAAGGGCTGTCTGACGATTTCTTGATAAATCGCTGATAAATAGTCCAGCTGCTAAAAACCCCAAAAACAACGACTATGGTGTGATGGCATTCCTGCTGCGATGGGCCATCGGCCTACCACTAAGCAGTGGTCCTCATCGGCAGTCGCCAGAGCCCAAAAGTAGTGCCTGGCTTAAGGAAAGCACCCTCATGATCTATGGAGAGAACTTCATGCCAAACAATTTTATTGTCAGTTATAGCGACAAAGCTAACTTCGACCAAATCACCAAACTGGAACGCGCGCTGGAGGACATTGGACCGGGCCCGGTAACGATGGAAGGCGATGACCAATGTTTCAGCGCGACCCTGACCTGGGGTGTCAGTTTGCGGGATCTTGCCAACCTGAAAGCCAAGCTGAATTCGACGGTGCCGATTGTAGTTGGCGTGTTTGTCGACGATGCTAAAGCTGTAGAGCTGGATAATTTTTACTGGAGCCGCGCCTTTACCGATTTGGTCCGGCAAAGTGTCCGTACCTATTGGGGAAATTGGGTTTTAAATCAGCAAGTGGTAGCTGGTGCTGTTGGCTTTATTGACCCGCAAGGGGGCACTTTTACCAAAGTCGCCGATTTACCCCATGCCAGTATTCAGCAGTTGACTGGCGCCGCAGCCTGGTCGATTGAAACTTCTTCGGTGAAGCAAACCGAATCCAGCATCGATTTTAAAGGCGGTTATGTTGATCCGTCCTCTGGCACAGAGGTCAATGTCGGGTTGGATGTGGCCTGGACATTTGCCAAAGAAGGTTCAATTGCGTCCAACGCCACCATCAGCAGTCAGGCCTCAGTCAACGATTTTGGGGTGGCAATACAAAACAACTTCGGCTGGTTGTTGGAAAAAGCCCGATCTGTGGGTTATGCCACACCGGACGGCGGCATTCGGCAGGGTTTTGGGGTGATTACCCAAGTCCGTAATTGTCGTGGTGTGATGAATCTGGGGTCAAAAAACGCTAACAGCAGTTTTTCGGTGGTTGGTTCGGTCGATGGTGTGAATGCGATGACTGGTACCGGCAAGGTCAATGCTTCGGTGAAAGGTTCGTACAAAGAAATTAATAAATCCAGCGCCTTTGAAAGCTGGTTGTGGCCGGCCGAAGCCAATCAGGCTGCGGAAACGGAAGTGGGTTTGTGTTATCAGTTTACCAGCTACCATGGCAAACAGATTATGCCGACCTGGATCCAGCCATTAGACAATTTCCGGTTAGTGTTTGATAACTCGCATGGCGGCACTTACATCGGCAACTGTACGGTGGAGTTTTATACCACCGATGATCCAAAAATTAAACGGCTGGAAACTACGGTGCCAGGTGGTCAGGTGAAAACGCTGGATAATATTCCGCTGAATGCGTTGGACGTGCAGATAACGGTACAATTTTCTGCGGGCGATATCTTTCACTTTCAGGTAGAAGCGCCGTTAACCACCTGGCTGACGGGCAGCTGCACCATTGATTTAAGTGGTGTCTGGCCATGGGGCTCGAAAGCGCAGTTCCGCGATAATTCAGGTCAGTTGTAAGCAGAATGCTGACCCGCTTTGGCGGGTCAGTTTTTTTCCGATGAAGATTGTTCGGGATCCACCCAGTTAGAAATAGCCCGCTCAGAGCTAACCCAGCCAGGGCGTCGCTTGTCTGCGTGCCGTTTCATACTGGTCAATCTGCGGGCCTAAAGTTTCGCTGGCGCCGATAAAATCCAGACCAGACAACAACCGTTGTTTGACGTCTTGATCCATGGCAAAACCGACAGCAGCGTTATTACCCAGTAGAATTTCCTGATTCGCCAAATCAATCTGCCATTGTTGTGGGCCCTGTTTGCAGCGATTAAATAAAAACTCAATGTTCGACGCGCTTAAGCTAATCAGCAACATGCCGTTGTTGACGCTGTTATTAAAGAAAATATCAGCGAAACTTTCGGCGATAATCACGTTAAATCCATATTGCTGAATGGCCCAGGGCGCGTGTTCGCGTGATGAACCACAACCAAAGTTAGTGCGGGTCAGCAAAATAGAAGCGCCCTGATATTGCGGTTCATTCAGAATAAATTCCGGATTGGCGCTGCCGTCAGCCTGATAACGCCAGTCAAAAAACAGTGCTTCGGCAAAACCGTCACGGCTAACTGAGGTCAGAAACTGTTTGGGGATAATTTGGTCGGTATCGACGTTATTTTTATCCAGCGGGCAGACTAAACCCTTGGCGAAAATCTGGCTCATGCCTGCGCTCCTTCTACCAATGACATCTGAGAAATATCAACAAACTTACCGGCAATAGCGGCAGCTGCGGCCATTGCCGGGCTGACTAAATGGGTGCGACTGCCGCGGCCCTGACGGCCTTCAAAGTTGCGGTTAGAAGTGGAAGCGCAGCGCTGGCCCGCATCTACCCGATCATCATTCATGCCTAAGCACATCGAACAGCCTGGTTCACGCCATTCAAAACCGGCGGCTTTAAATACATCGGCCAAACCTTCAGCTTCTGCCTGACGTTTCACTTGTCCTGAACCCGGTACCACCAAAGCGCGCACCCCTGCGGCGACTTTTTGCGTGCCAACCACGGCTGCAGCGGCGCGTAAATCTTCAATCCGGCTGTTGGTGCAAGAGCCGATAAACACCACGTCAACGCTAATGTCGGTCAGCTTCTGACCCGCTTCCAAACCCATATAAGTTAAGGCACGTTTGGCGGCATCGGCTTTGATCAAATCTTTAAAGGACTCTGGCGCTGGTACCGGCTGATCCACAGCAATCACTTGCTCAGGATTAGTACCCCAGCTGATTTGTGGCCGGATCTGGCTGCCGTCGATACTCACGACAGTATCAAACACCGCATCATCATCGGAATACAACGATTGCCAGTATGCGACTGCTGCATCCCAATGCTCAGCCTTCGGCGCATGCGGTTTACCTTGTAAATAAGCAAAAGTGGTTTCATCCGGTGCAATTAAACCGGCTTTGGCGCCCATCTCGATGCTCATATTACACAACGTCATCCGACCTTCCATTGTCATGCCACGAATGGCTTCACCACAGAATTCCGCCACATAGCCGTTGCCACCGGCGGTGCCTAATTTACCGATGATCGCCAGAATCACATCTTTCGGCGTGACAAAAGGCGATAGCTTGCCAGTGACTTCCACTTTTAAAGTTCTGGCCACCTGCTGCGGTAGCGTTTGGGTGGCCAGTACGTGTTCCACTTCCGAAGTGCCGATGCCAAAGGCAATAGCACCAAAAGCGCCGTGAGTGGAGGTGTGCGAATCACCACAAACAATTACCATGCCAGGCTGAGTCAAGCCAAGTTCAGGGCCAATCACGTGCACAATGCCTTGATCCGGATGATATAAATCCAGCAGCTCAATACCACTTTCGGCGCAGTTGGCGGCCAGGGCTTCCAGCTGTTTGCGTGAGGTTTCACCGGCGGCATCGTAGCTGCGCACTTGGGTGGACGTGTTGTGATCCATGGTGGCGAAGGTTAAATCCGGCCGCCGAACTTTGCGACCGGCTAAACGCAGGCCGGAGAATGCCTGTGGACTGGTCACTTCATGAATAAGATGACGGTCGACAAATAATAAATCGGTGCTGCCGTTTAATGAACCGACGACGTGGCTTTGGTAAATTTTCTGATAAAGAGTACGGCTCATTTTTATGCTCCAGCGTTTTCTTTATAACGAATGGCATTAACGATGGCATTGCCAATATCGTCAGTGCTGTAAGTCGATTGTGGGTTGATATCGCGGGTCACGATACCGCGCTCTAAAGTGTGTTCCACTGCTGCTTCAATGGCGCGGGCAGCGGCTTCTTCGCCACAGCTAAACCGCAGTAATAACGCCGCCGATAAAATCTGCGCTACCGGGTTGGCAATGCCCTGGCCTGCAATATCTGGCGCGCTACCACCGGCTGGTTCATATAAACCAAAATTGGATCCGTTTAAGCTGGCGGAAGGCAATAAGCCGAGTGAGCCAGCAATAGCTGCGATTTCATCGGATAAAATGTCGCCAAACAGGTTGTCGCACAAAAGCACGTCAAAGTGTTTTGGTGCGCGGATTAACTGCATCGCGGCATTGTCGATATACATATGTTCTAATTCAACGCCCGGATAATCTTTGGCGATGCGTGACACCACTTCGCGCCACAGCACCGAAGTCGCCAGCACGTTGGCTTTATCAATCGAAGTCACTTTATTATTACGCTTAGTCGCAGCTTCAAACGCCACACGGCTGATCCGCTCAATTTCTTTCACGCTATAGGTTTGGGTGTCAAAAGCGCTGTCTTGTGAGCGGCCTTTTTCGCCAAAATAAATGCCACCGGTCAGTTCACGCACGCACAAAATATCCATGCCCTGACTGCTGGTGCGTGGATGTAATGGCGATAATTCAGCAAAGGCCGGGTAGATTTTGCCGGGGCGTAAATTACAGAATAAATCGAAGGTTTTACGCAGTGGTAATAAAGAAGCGCGCTCAGGCTGTTGTGCTGGCGGCAGGCTGGTCCATTTCGGGCCGCCGACTGAGCCGAATAAAATGGCGTCGCTGCGTTTACACAAGTCTAAAGTGCTGGCGGGCAGGGCTTCACCATGTTCGTCAATGGCGGCGCCGCCCACTAAAGCCGCTTCACTTTGAATGGCAAAACCAAACTTGTTGGAGACTACTTCCAACACTTTTAACGCTTGTTGCATCACTTCAGGGCCGATGCCGTCACCGGCCAATACTGCAATTCTATAAGTCTTCATCTGTGTCTCTGCTTCTAATATACCCGTCATCCTTGATGATTCGGGGTTGTTGACTTCGCTCTCTCGCTGGTGCGCCAGTCCGACCCAGTCACATAGACAGCTATGCTCCGGGCCGGGCTGGCGCGCCAGTCTCGCTCCCTCGTCGCCTACCCGAATCATCAATGATTTAGGGTATATGTTTAGTTTTTTTGCTAAGTGGTTACGCCTGACGCCTTGCTTGCTTCACGGCATCAATGCGTTTACTGCGTTCAATCAGGTTGAGTACATGTACATAGGCCAGCACCGACGAACGGACGATATCAGTAGCCAAACCGGCACCGTGGTATCGACGCCCTTCATATTCGGCGATAATATCGACCTGACCCAAGGCATTTTCACCTTCGCCTTTGGCCTGTAAGTTGTAATCGACCATCTTCACATCTAATTTGGCAACCCGATGGATGGCCGAAAATGCCGCTTCAACCGGGCCATTGCCGGTAGCTGCTTCAGTGAAGACTTCACCGCCGGCTTTGATGCCAACAGTAGCGCTCGCCACATGACCGGTGTGGGTGCTGGAACTTAAAAACTCTAATTTGTAATGCTCGTCGTCATCCTGCAGATTCTGGAAAAACACCAGCGCTTCTAAGTCATAATCAAACACCCGGCCTTTTTGGTCGGCCAGTGCGATAAAGGCAGCATAAATCTGTTCTAAATCATAATCTTCTTTGCCGTAACCCAACTCGGCTAAACGGTGAGAAATCACCGCACGGCCCGAGCGTGACGTCAGGTTCAATTCGTTCTGACGAATACCCACTTGTTCTGGCGACATAATTTCATAGGTGTTTTGCGCTTTTAACATGCCATCCTGGTGAATGCCCGAGCTATGCGCAAAGGCGTTTTCGCCAACAATGGCTTTGTTCGGCTGAATGGGCATATGGCAAATCTGGCTGACCAAATGGCTGGAGCGGTAAATCTCAGTGGTTTTAATGTCGGTGTAAAACGGCAATACATCGGCGCGGGTTTTGATAATCATCGCCACTTCTTCCAGCGAGCAGTTACCGGCGCGCTCACCAATACCGTTGACGGTACATTCAATTTGCCGCGCGCCAGCCTGAATGGCGCTGATGCTATTGGCAACCGCTAAACCTAAATCGTTGTGGCAATGTACGCTGATAATGGCCTGATCGATGTTCGGCACTTTGTTACGCAGGCCAGTGATGATTTGTGCAAATTCATTCGGAATGGTGTAGCCAACAGTGTCCGGGATATTAATGGTGCGGGCACCGGCTTTAATCGCGGCTTCAACAATCCGGCATAAATCATCAATCGGCGTACGGCCAGCGTCTTCACAGGAAAATTCCACATCATCAGTAAAACGACGGGCTAACTGAATAGCAGCGACGGCTTGTTCGGTGGCTTGTTCTAAGGTGCGGCGTAATTTGTATTGTAAATGCAGCGGCGAGGTGGCGATAAAGGTATGAATACGGCGGCGTTCGGCGTCTTTTAATGCGGCGCCACAAGCTTCGATATCAGCGCTGACGGCGCGGGCCAGGCCACAAATAATCGGGCCTTTGACACTTTGGGCAATGGCTTGCACCGATTCAAAGTCGCCTGGTGAGGACACCGGAAAACCGACTTCCATCACATCGACGTTTAATCTGGTAATGGCATGCGCCAGCTGGATTTTCTGCTTATGGCTTAAGCTTGCGCGCAGCGCCTGTTCGCCATCTCTTAAAGTCGTATCGAAAATCCAGATTTTGTCTTGGCCGCTCATAATTTGTTCCTCGTTCGCTGATTTGTTATCCCGTTATCAGACCTGGAGGTAACAAAAAACCCCGGCCTGTGGCTCGGGGTTTTTGCTGGTTCCGGTAAACGCGTGTTACCAATGCACAAAACCCCGTGGCCTGAGTAGGAGCACGAGGAGGTTGAGAATAATTGCGTTTAAACGGGTATTTTTTGTCATAAAAGTTTTCTTAAGAATTCTGGTCAAAACTGCGTCAGATGCGCCAATGACATTAGTAATAACATGGCAATTTTGGAAATGCAACAGTATAGATGGCCAAACCAGACGGTTATCTTGTGAGCGGTTTTACTGATGTATCGAATTTATACAGCCAGATCAGCAGTTTTGCGTAGAGCGATTTTGACGCTAAGCTGCATAAAAAAACAACAAACTCGCCGGTTTTGCAGAATAATGACAAAAATAACATGACAATTGCGCCGACAGCGGCTTAAAATGCTCGCCGTTCTGCCAAGTGCTCCTGCACACGCAACTCTGCCCGGGTGGTGAAATCGGTAGACACAAGGGATTTAAAATCCCTCGCTCGAAAGGGCGTGCCGGTTCAAGTCCGGCCCCGGGCACCATTTTCTGCTTCAAGTTATTGTCACGAGTAATTTGAAATATCAGGTAGTAAATTCAGTTCATCTCCGAAGTAATTAGCCTCCATGTCTACATGGCGCGCGAAACATTCAGTCAAAAAATTAGCCCCCATTTCCCTTGTTCAGTTGTTCAGTTGTCAAACCGATCCAATACGTCATTTACCCGCATCCAATATTTTGCAGTCATAAATTCTGAAGTCATTTAGATGCGGTGGTTATCAAGCCAGTTACTTGGTTCTTGATATACCCATCATCCTGGAAGATTCGGGGTGGTTGCCTGCACGCTCCCGCAAAAATCGCTGCTTCAAGTTGATTGGGCATATCCCCGCCCAAACCCGTGTGATGAAACATGTTCACCCGAAATTCCGCTGCCGTACTGATCGGAACTACAGACATGTTGCAAGGTATGGCTGTTATTACGCTGACCATTCAGCATCTTCCTTTAAATTTCAATGTAAATTTCATCAACAGTTGTTTAGTAAATATGTATTGATTGTTAATTGTCAAGTGCCTACCATTCGCTCGAAAATTTTGGCGGTGCTGTTCGGGGAATGCAGCTAATTGCTGCTATGCGGCTGTGTAATGTTGCAACAGTTAAACACACCCTAATCTCATCGCTTTTGTACTGGTTATTTGTTTCTTGAATGCAATTTATATGGGTCTCAATACAGACCGGTAAATTTATATTGTGGGGAGCGATACCGGGTGAATGTATCAATGACGGGTTGTTGCACTTGATATTGAATAGACCGGCGACGTTATTTCACCTTGGTATTTAGGCTGTATCGAAAATCAATTATATATTTTGGTAAAAAATGGACACTCAAGTTGTAATTATTGGTGCTGGACCAGTTGGACTATATTCTGCTGCCAGGTTAGGCCAACAGGGAATTAGCGTCATTGTTGTCGAAAGAAATCAGCAGATATTACGCCACGGTTCGAAAGCACTTTGTATACAAGCTGATGTTTTAGATTTATTGGAAAAAGTTGATTGCAAAAGCTATTTATTGGCAAAAGGATGCCCCTGGAATAGGTCCACTACATTTGTTGGCGATGTGGAAGTCAAAAGAGAACTGTTTGAAAATCGCAGACAAACACCACCTTTCCTCAACGTTGCTCAATGGGAAGTTGAAGAGTCCCTTTATAAAAAAGCTTTAGAGACACAAAAGGTCGAATTTTTGTGGGGGCATGAATTTAAATCCCTTGAGCAAGACTCGGATAAAGTCAGAGTCATCATTGAATGTGAAGGGCTGACCAAAACCATCAACAGTAGATTTGCAATCGCTGCAGATGGTAGCCGAAGTTCGGTTCGGAATGAATTAAACGCACCTGGTGTCGGACAGCGTCATGCAGATCGCTTTCTTATTGTTGATATGACAGCTGCGCTGGACTGGCCAAAAGAGCGAAGATTCTGGTTTGATGCTGTAAGTAATCCAGGCCGACAAATTGTAATGCATCCTCATTCGGATAACGGCTGGCGTATCGATTGGCAGCTTGCAACGAATAGCGATCCTGCCGAAGCTGAGGCAGTCGAAAACGTTTCCAGGCGAGTGCGGGCACTGATTGGGCCCGATATACCATTCACTTTGGATTGGATTTCCACGTATCGATTTAATCAATATCATTTGACTCAACTTAAAATGGGAAATGTCTTGTTTGCCGGAGATGCGGCGCATTCATTCCCGCCGTTTGGTGCCCGAGGTATGAACTCAGGACTACAAGATGCAGAAAATTTATCGTGGAAAATCATCGCGATTTTAGTTTGGGGCGCAGCAGAATCGTTATTGGATACCTATCATGAAGAACGATATTTAGCTGCCAAAGAAAACATCGAAATTACCCGGAAAACCATTAGATTTATGGTGCCACCCACAGTACTGCACCGGTGGTATCGGAATGCGTTATTGAAAGTTTCGGCAAAACTGAGATCCGGTAAAGCAGTCAATAGCGGAAAAATGTCGCAGCCTACCGTTTATACAAAAGTGAGTACCGTACATTCAGAACCGTATCAACTGCCTGGTAGTTCGATCATTGTTGGTCAATTGCTGTCGCAACTTGGACAATTCAGCAAATTCATCCGCAGTCATATTGGCCACAATTTCACCATCATGTTGGGGCCTGCGGTACTGATTGAAAAAGTTGAAGAAATACAATCGACTTATGGCGTCCATGGCAGCAACGTTTTTATCTTGCAGCAGAATAACTTAACTGAGACCGCCGATCAGAAATTATACATTGAAATTTTAAATTCTATTGGCACTGACGTCGCGGTTATACGTCCGGATGGATATCTGATAGGAGCTAGCTCGCAAAATGTTGTCGCTATGCTAGAGCAATGCTTTCGTAGCCATGGCATGTCTGGAAACTAAAAAGGTAATACCGTTGAAAACAAAACAACTTTTAGAGCTTAAAGATGAATTCGGGCTTACAGCAGATCCAGGTTTTTGTCATCCAGGAACCCGAATTAACCATATCGTTTTTTCAGCCAAAGCAGGTTTAGTTGAGCTATTCCAGCACAAATTTGGTTTCACTCCTCAGCCCATTGACGATGCTGCTGACAAGATACAGCTGTGCAATGGTGAGTTGGAGTTTCGGGTTGATAAAAACGGCCCTACGTCATTATTGCAAATCACCGCGGTTGCGCTTGACGTTCCAGATATCAAAGATGCGTTAAAAAAGGCAATGGAAACTGGTGCAAAGATTAGTACGTTAAATGGGGTGCCGACAATCGAAATTTGTCGGAATTTATCTCACCCTTTGGTGTCTGGAAGCATCGGATTGCATCAGCGAAAAATAGGAGCCAATCCACAAAGCGGGTATTCCTTTGAAGTGATCGATCATATAGCAATATGCATTCCAGCTGATGTCTATGAATCTGTGCTTGAGGCATACATTTATATATTTGGCTTGCATGTCTGCCATGAGGAATATGTTGACACCAAAGTTTCGGCAATGGATTCACAAGTGCTTACTAACAAAGAAAGAAGTATCACTTTAGTGTTTATGAAACCTTGCGCAGGTAAAGAAAAGAGCCAGATCCAGCGTTTTATTGATCTAAATGGAGGCGGAGGTGTTCAGCATATTGCGTTGAAAGTGAACAATATTATGCATGCCGTTCAAGATTTCAAAGCTAGAGATGTTGAGTTTTTGCAAGTGAATGGCGCTTATTACGATGACCTTCCAACACGCATACATCAGCTCCCCGCTAACGTTGAAGCCTTACGCGAGCTGGGCATATTGGTTGACCAAGATGACCACGGTCTTTTGTTGCAAATTTTTACCCGCCCGTTATTGAATGATCAGACGGTGTTCTTCGAGCTTATCGAACGCCACGGATGTTTGGGATTTGGCTCTGGCAATATAAAGGCTCTCTTTAAATCAGTAGAGCAAGATATTAAAAATATTCAGTAACCAATTACGAGAGACTTATGGGAAATATAAATAGTAACTATCCGGCGCCACATCCTGATATCGCCTGGCAAGATGGCAACATCGTGCGTTGGGAAGATTGTGTCGTTCACGTAAGAACACAAGCAGGATTTTTTGGCGCCAACATTTTTGAAGGCATTCGCGCTTATTGGAACAGCAGTGAAGAAAGATTATATGTCTTCCGCTTAGATGAACATCTAAAAAGACTGCACCAATCGATGAAAATCATGCGGATGATTTCGCCATATTCATCGGATGAATTAAAGATGGCAACATTAAACTTGCTTAAACAATGTGATTTTAGACAGCATGCACAGGCCAACATCGTGAGTTGTTTCGGATTTCCAGCACCTGGTGATCCACTGTCTGCCAATGCCCGGGTGGGGGCGAATATCACTGCAGTTCCGATGGGGCGTTCAGTAAAAACTGAAACAGGTTTAAGCGCCGGGATTAGTTCTTGGAGAAGGATTACTGATGACGCTATGCCGATCAGAGTGAAAATCGGCTCCAATTACCAAAATGGACGATTAGCGCAAAATCAGGTATCGGACGCAGGTTATGAAATGGCTTTGCTGCAAAACTCCAACGGTAAAGTATGTGAAGCGCCGGGTGCCTGTATCTTTATGCTAAGGGATGGCCAACTGATCACCCCACCTTTGACATCCGATATTCTTGAAAGTATCACCAGAGACACCGTACTTGAACTTGCAAAACGTTATACAAATCTGAAAGTCGTTGAAAGGGATATAGATAAATCAGAGCTTTATCTTGCCGATGAAGCATTTATTTGTGGCTCTATCATCGAAATCACTCCGATCACTTCGGTAGATGGTATTCAAATCAACCAGGCTATACCAGGTGCAGTGACCAGGGAAATACAGACACTTTATTTCAGCGCCGTTGAAGGGCGATTAGCAGAATCTGAAAATTGGTGCACTCCGGTTTAATTGTGGATATCCAGCGAGAGGCTTACTTAAGTGATGTATACGGAAATAAATTATAACAACTTGTTAAATGAACAATGGCTGGCAGAAGTTCAACCATTAAATGCTGTAACCGGAATCAATGCTGGCAAGGGTATTCGAACCGGCCAGCATTTTAAAGATAGCCTGAATGATGGCCGGGCTGTATGGGTAGATGGCCAACGGATTAGCAATGTCAGCACTGCCGATGGTTTCACCGGTGCGATTAACACCATGGCTGGACTTTATGACCTACAGTTTTCTGACGTACAGGATAAAATGACGGTTAGAGATGAAGACGATGTGCGCATTTCTGCTAGTTATTTAATGTCTAGAACCCAGCAAGACCTGCAGTTAAAACGAAATAATTCAGAAATCTGGTCGCGGAAAACCCTAGGGTTTATGGGGCGCTTCCCTGATTATTGTTCTAATTTAATCGTCGGTTTAAGAAATATTGCTCCTGATTTAGCAAAGGGGCATCCGCTATTCGCACAAAATGCGATCAATTATCACAAATATTGTGCCCAAAATGACCTTGCTTTGACTCATGCCTTAAATGACCAGTTTTTTGATCGCAAAGCGAACGCTAACGGTCAACCGGATCCTGATTTAATTTTAAAAGTCGTCAGAGAAACGCCACAAGGCATTTATGTCAGAGGATTGAAAAATCTGGCTACATTATCTCCAATTTGTGACGAAGCAATTGTTTATTCTAATAGACCGCGCGGTGTAGGTGAGGAAGAGCAGGCGCTGGCTTTTGCCATCCCCATGAATTCGGCAGGTTTGAGCATTGTGTGCCGTGATCTTTATGGTAAAGGTCGCAGCCAAAAGAGATTACCTTTATCGACCAGATTTGATGAAATTGACGCCACTCTGATTTTTGACGATGTTTTTGTGCCTTGGAACCGTATTTTTGTTTACAAAAACCCGCCGCTAATCAGTCGATTGATTGGGTTAATGAATCCTCATTGGTCAGGCTATGCGACTTTATTGCGATTAGTTTCAAAAATGGAAACGACAGTGGGCGTATTGGAACTATTGTCCGAATGGGATGGAAAACTATCATTTCCTAATATCCAGATGAAAATAGGCGAAATAGTCGCTGATATTAATGTATTACAAGCCTGTTTGCGGACGATGGAAATAGATGCCAATTTAACCGAAGCGGGTTACCTGGCTCCAGCATCAAATGATGCTTACCGGCTCTTTGGTGTTCAAGCTTCTGATCGGGCCGAAGCCATAATGGAAGATGTCGCAGCTAGCGCATTGATACCGACGGGCAGTGAAACAGATCTGGATATTCCTCAACTTGGCGGCTTGATTCAGCGTTTTTTTAAGGGGCTTGCTCCTTCTTCCCGCGATCAGATGAGATTGATGGCTATCGCAGGAGATATGACTCAATCATCTTTTGGTGCCAGAACTCAGTTGTATGAACGGTATCATATGGGATCTCCGGATATGATTTATCACCGCCTATACAAAAAAACACCAACCGCGCATTGGCGTACACGTGTACAGGAATTTATCAATGAGCTTTAATTTTTCTGGAATACGGTGATGACTATTGTAAATCAAGCAGATGCTGAAATTCGTTCATTCACGAATCATCAAGAGTTCAGGCAGGCAGCAAAAGATGTATTGCCAGTTGGCGTGTTTGACTTCATTGATGGTGGGGCAGGTGATGAAAGTACTCTGACCAGGAATCGAAAAGCAATTGATAGCGTTAGTATCACGGGACAAATGTTGAAAGGTAACTTTACTCCGAATACCCAAACCAGGGTATTTGGGGTCGACCTTCATTACCCAATCGCTATAGCACCTATGGCATACCACGGGATGATTAACGTGGATGGCGAATTGGCCACAGCGCGAGTGGCTGCTCAGGTTGGAATTCCGTTGATTTTAAGCACTATGTCTACCGTTAATTTTTGTGAGCTCAAAGACTTGGGAGCAAAAATATGGTTTCAACTATACGTGATGAAAGATCAGCGACTTACTTATTCCATGATTGATGAAGCCATCAACGGCGGTTGTGAACTGCTGGTACTGACTATTGATGTACCAGTATTTGGCAGGCGCTTGCGCGATGAAAAGAATAACTTTAAACCATCTGCTTGCTTTACCCAAACAAATAAGGTGAGGCAGGCAGGTGCTAAATTATTCGGTAATCATTTGCTTGAATTGGAAGAAGCTGTTTTTGTTTCACAAATGTTTAAGTCTGATCTTGATTGGAACGATATCAAGGACATTTGTGACTATTCCAGTGTACCGGTCGTGCTTAAGGGTGTCATGACAGAACGGGACGCGTTGCTAGCTAAGCAATTTGGTGCTGCGGGTGTCATTGTATCCAATCACGGCGGACGGCAGTTCGATTCGCATCCGGCAAGCATCACGGTGCTGCCGGAAATCAGCAAAGCCTGGTCTGCACCTGGGGTAATTGGTGTCGATGGTGGTTTTACGAATGCTTCAGATATATTTAAAGGATTAGCTTTGGGTTCAGATATCGTGCTGTTGGGCAGAACCGTACTGTATGCATTGGCGTCGGGCGGAGAATCTATGCTGACCAGCTATTTAAATAATGTAACCAGTGAGCTGACCAGAACCATGAGATTGATGGGCCTGAATTCCTTAGCAAGGCATGAAATCGAATCCACACTCACGGTTTATCGAAACAACTAACGGTTTCCTGAACAATATATTGTTAGTCATACGCTTTGCAACGGCTTGGCAGAATTCGAAAAGGGGAGTGAGTTCATTTTCGCGCTCTTGGCCCTTGTAATGATGCTGTAACACGGGCCGTTGAAAAGGGTTATCCAATTTAAGTATTGGCCAGGTTGCATTAGCGACAAGATAACACCCGCCAATAGTGGTTGATATGTTGAATTAATAACCGCTTATCTATTCTGCCGGTTGGCGCTGCTGACAAAGTTCCGGCAGAAAATAAAATCAGTTAAATCCTCACCTATTCGAATTGTTGGCCGTTGTTCAGTTTGGCAATCATTTCAACATCCATTGTCAAATTCAGTTCTGAGTAAAGCCATTCACAAAATGCTTTAATTTTTGGCGATTTCAAGCTTTTCTCAGGCATCACTAACCAAAAATAGTCCCCAAGATCAACAGACTTGTCATTAACCTGAATAAGACGCCCACTCAATAACTCGGCACTTGCAAGTTGTGCGCTGACCAGCGCAATACCTTGTTTATATATCGCGGCATTGATCAGGAGGTCACTGCTGGGATAGCGCGGGCCAGTTTTATAGTTATCAGAAGAGGAACCTAATTGATTAAACCATCTTTGCCATTGTGAATTTGGATCGTCATCGTGCAGTAAAGTGTAATTTTTAAAATCGCCTTCGGATAATGGCAGTTTTTCTACAGGAATTAAATCGGGATGACATACGGGGATTAGTTTGTCTTTTAACAATGGCAGTGTAATGAGTCCTGGCCAGGGTGGCATACCGCAACGGATTGCAATGTCGATATTAGATGAACTGAAGTCGGTTAATTTTTGATCAATGGACAGAGATATATTGATGTTGTGCTGCGCATAAAAACGATGAAGTTTGTCCGACAGCAGACGAGTCGCAATTGAGTGCGTGGTGCAAAGCCCAATTTTTTTGGAGTCGAGCTCCTCATGTAGAGTTTGTGTGGCCTGTTCTACCAGTTTTAGAGCAAATGAAATTTTCTCACTGTAAATCCTGCCCATGGGTGTTAATTCCAAAGACCGTTTGCTTCGATCGAACAGCGAGGCTCCCAACCAATCTTCGAGTTGCTTTATATGTCGGCTGATAGCTCCGTTGGTTATGCATAGTTCATCTCCGGCACTATCCAAATTCGTAGACCTGGCGGCGACTTCAAAAACTTTTAAGGAGTTCATTGGGGGCAATCTTCTCATTGTTTAAATAAACTCACATGAATGATAGGAAATTGATTTGAACGCATTATTTTAAACTCTTACTATAGGTGTACATATTATCATTTATCTTGATTAAATCTCCTAATAAATTGAATTTAGAAAATGGACAAGCTTGTTTATACCGTCGCTCTAGCTTTACATAGATGGTGCAGCATAAATTCAGTAGTCGTATTGGGTAATTTTTCTGACAAGTCGGTCAATAAGAAAGTAACTGTCCCAGTTTATGACAAATCTAGTGTTAATGAGCCAATTTTAAATGTCGGCTGTAGTAGAGGCGGCATTCAGAAAAAATAATACGCAAGGAAATTAATTTTGGGAATGTTGGTGAATGGACATTGGACCGAAGAAGACCAAAGGTTACAGAATGGAGTTTTCGTTCGGGCGGCATCAACGTGCGGCATTGAGATTACCGAAGAATGCCTTCAAAGCATAGTTGATGAGCCGGGGCGTTTCATATTATTTGCATCTTATAGTTGTGGTTGGTCCCACAGAGTCATGCTTGCGCGGATTTTTAAGCAAGTTGAGGACTTAGTCCCACTGTATATAATCGGTGGGAAAAGAATGCAAGGCTATCCAATGAACAATAACGAGATATTTAGGCTGCCAAATACTCAGATTGATATCGTTTATCTTCATCAGCTGTACTCGTTGCATGACAAGCAATATACCGGTCGCGCAACGATCCCTATACTCTGGGATAGTCTAACAAAAACAATAGTTTGCAATGAGTCATCTGTTTTGTTGAGAGCGTTGAATCGCTTGAACTATAAAAATAACACTCCAAATTTTTACCCTGTTCATTTACAGGATGAAATAGATCGATGGAACAAAAATATTTATGAAAATCTGTCAAATGCAGTATATCGAGTGGGGTTTTCCATTGATATTGAAGAGAAGGCTAGATGTGTATTAGAAATAGAGAAATTTCTTATGAGTATTGAGGACCACTTTGGTGAATATAGTTTTTTGGTTGGCGAACAACTAACTGAAGCTGATTTATGTATATTTCCAACGCTCATTCGTTTTGATATTTGTTATTACGCCTTATTTAAATGTTCCACAGCTCCTTTGTCCAGCTACAAAAATATTATGTCTTATGCTCGCAGAATTTATCAGATGCCCGGAGTTGCGCAGAGTGTAAATTTTGATGTTATGTATAATGCTAGCAAAGAAAATGATATTGGTGATGGCGTGATTATACTTGCCGCGCCATATGTTGATTGGAATGTAAATTAATTTAATTATACTTGGAATTAAAAGATGCCTGAAAAGTACTGTTTATTGCTTGGGATAGAGAAATCTCGTGATAGAGCCCTATTGGCAGCAGCGCGTACAACAAAATTAAAAATAGCCTTAATGTATAGCAATGGAACAATAAACAATCATCGATTTGCTGATATTATTTTAATGGGCGATCCAAATAGACCCGAAGATGTGTTGAAGTCTGTAGAAGAATTTGAGATTAAAACAGGTAAAACTCCAGCCTACGTAATACCGCTGACCGAAATGACTATTATGTCAGGTTTCGCTGTGGCCCAAAAATATAGTTTACCCTATATGAATTCTGAAACAATAAAATGTACGCGTGATAAACATTTTATGAAAGAAAAATTCATTGAGCATGGTCTTAAAGTCGCACGTCATAAAATATTCTCCACTTTTCAGGAAATGCAGGATGCCGCACGTTTACTCGATTATCCATTGGTCATTAAGCCTAGAAATGCAGGTGGCAGCGAGGGCGTCATGTTTGTTGAAAATGAACAGCAATTACAAGACAGTTATCAGCACCTTTGTGCGGTAGCCGGGGTAAATCACACTCGATATGGTCTAGAAAGCGGACGTTACCAAATTGAGGAGTTTATCGTCGCCAAAGATGAAGTGTCGGTAGAAGTAATTAATTCTCCATACGGTCGCGCTGTTTGCACCATGACTGACAAATATATTACTGATCTGCCATTTTTTGTCGAACTTGGGCACACCATACCAAGCAAATGGCTTGGAAATACGCAAGTGAAGCAGGCTGCGTTGCAAGCGTGTGAAGCTTTGCAACTGGATCGGGGAATCGCCCATGTGGAACTGAAAATAAGTGCCACTGGTGAGCCGACAGTTATTGAAGTCAATGCAAGGCCTGCCGGGGACTGTATTATGGATCTTGCAGAACGAGTGACCGGAACAAACTTGTTTGCGCTGCACATCGCCTCCTACACAGATACAGAATTCAGGCCACCACAATCGTTGCCTCAGAATGGCCGGGCTTCCATTGCATTTCTGGATGCCGGAGCAGGTGTGGTGAATCGGATTCATCTGCCAAGCCCTGATAATTTGCCTGCTGAAGTGGTGTCTCTCAATATTTGGACAAAAGCTGGACAGGTTTCACAAGCATGTTTTGATTCAAATGGTCGTGATGGTGCAGTTGAGTTTTACTGGGCAGAACAACCTGATGAGTACATCCATTTAGCCTTCGCAAAAAAGCTTTCTCAGCAAATATTTCAATAAACAGCACAAGTGAGTACATATAAATGGTCAAAAAGCACGCTTTAGTGATTGGAGCAATTAGTGTCCCTCATGCCAATTTGATTCGGCATGGATATGAAATCACTTGGTTATTGGAAAAAAATGCGCGTCGGCATATTACCCCGGCAGAAAGTGGCAGGTGTAAAAATATCTATAACTATGATCCTGGTAACGGAGCGGAGTTTATATGCAGATTATCTGAGTTGATCAATGCGCAGCATAAAGTTGATGTTGTGATGGCCTTTCATGATGATGCTCAAATACTGGCTTCCCGTATCGCCGCTCAATTGCAATTGCCTTTTAAATTGTCGGAAAGTGCAGTTGAGAATACACGGAATAAAGTAGTGATGAGGCAGATTCTAGAAAATAACCGGATTTCCAGCGTGCCATTTATGCTGGCCGCAACAACAGACGAATTGTTGAACTTTGTGCAATCAACAAGTGGATACTCGAAATTTATAGCGAAACCAATTGCAGGGACTGGCAGTGAAGGCATTGTTGAAATTGATACAAAAGCAATGGATATCTATGTTCTGCACGACTTGCTAGCAAATTTACAATATCCGGTTATTGCCGAAGTTTTCGTTGAAGGACGAGAATTTAGCATTGAAGCTGTGACCTATGAAGGTCAGCATCATATTATTGCGATTACCGAAAAGTTCAAGCATCCAGGTACTTACATGGAGTCCGGGCATTTGGTACCGGCGCGGATCGATAGTTCTGAAGACAAGCTCATGCGGGACTATGTCGCAATTTGCCTCTCTAGCCTGGGCGTGAACTTTGGTCTTAGCCACAGCGAAGTGATTCTGGCTGACACCGGTCCTGTGTTGATTGAAACGCATACCCGTGGTGGTGGCGACCGGATTGCAGATTTGGTGAAAATTCATACAGGCGTTGATCTGTTTGAAATATCCACCAGGTTGGGATTGGGTTATGCACTAAAGTCAGCGGATATACAGCCTTTGGAAAATGGCCCTCACGCTTGCATCCGGTTTTTGGTGCAGGATCAAGGCGCTGCTGAAATCATGGCTATTCATGGCGTCGAAGCGGCAAGGGCACTTTGCGGATTAGTGGATGTGTCGGTGAGCTTATCGGTCGGAGACCCACTGCCTGAAGTCAGACATAGTTTTGACAGGGCTGCTTTTGCCATCGCATCTGCTGCTACTGCAGAAGTCGCATTGGATACAGCCCAGCGGGCGATTGACGCCATCTCGTTTGAAACAAGGTAGTTATAAAAAATGAAAAACTTAGCAATCGCTGAGTACTTTATTAATGCAGCTAAAGCATTACTTTTACTGTCATTCTCTAAGTATCTATACGACCAAACCGGAGAAATTTGGTCCATTACTGTTATTTTCCTCGGCGAACTTATCAGTGCTGCCGTACTGCCGCTATTGGTGGGCCGAAAAGTAGATCAATCTGGCATTAAATCAGTATTGATAATCGCTGCCTTGTCTCACCCTCTGCTTACCTGGCTTGGTGCCGGGTATGCATGGCAGGTTTCGGCTTCAACGGCGTCAATCCTGATATTGTCCGTTTTGCTAAGCATGATGTGGCCACTGATGAAAATGTCAGTTTTTGTGATGACGCCGTTGTTAACTGAGGCAAAATTCCTAGAAAAGCACAATAGTATGCTGACGTTTGCAATGCAAGCTGGCCAGTTCTCAGGCATGGGATTGGCTGGCTGGCTGATTTTTAATTATACCTATCTTGATGTGTTAATAGCCGCAAGTGTCATATTTACATTGTCTTTTATTTTCTATTTTCAGGCTGCTGCACTTCTTCCTCGGTTCTCCAATCCCGGACATGCGCAAACTTCGGCTAATTCAGTGACGGCACTGGCAAAAGCAAGTAAACCTTATCTGCTGGTATTGATGCTTAGTCAGTTTGATTTTGCCTCCGTTGCCATTTTTAACATTCTATTGGCGGCTGTGGTAGCAATGCTGTTTGAAGGCAACTCATATTGGCTGGCTGGTCTCGACGCAGTCTATGCCTTTGGCGCCTTGGCCGGCGGGTTGATTGTCGCCAGAGGGTGGTTAAAGAGAAGTTGTAACTTTAAAGACACAGTCTTGGTTCAGGTATGTTTTATTTTGTATTTGCTGGCGAGTTTCATTGATTCGGCACGATTCCTAATGCCCGTGTTAATCCTATGTATGGGGCTGCTGCAGAGTTTTGCCAGCATTTACTGGCGAACGCATCTGCAAACTGAACTGCCAGCGCAATTGATGGGTAGATTGGCAGGATTAAGATGTTTGATTTCATCAGCATATATTGGAGTTGTTGCTGCGCTGGTTTCTTATGCTCACCAATATGGTTTTCAACTGGCAATCGTGGTTTCTGTCATTATTATGTCGACCCAGACAATATTATTGATAGTCCGATCCGTGTATGCCAGGAAATATTTCACCGTACCAAATTATCAGGAATGATCATGCGTATTCACCTTTGGGCAGCTGCACTTATTCTGCTGCCGTTTTGGCTCTTTGCCCAGCCAGATGAATCATTGACCGTCAAGGTTTCACACCTTGGACAGGCCAGAACTAAACAAATTGAGTATACGGGTGTGATTAGTTACCACAATGAAACGCAAATAGTGACGCCGGTCAGTGGAATATTGACCGGCCTGGTGTCTGTTAATAAGCCAGTGTATGCGTTAGGGGAGATGCTGTACGAGTTGCGCAGAAATGAGCCTGGTTATCCAGACATTCGAGTGAATAATACTTATAAGGATAAAGTAGTAAAGAACACATTTTTTGAAGTCGGAGAGTTTGTTGAGGAAAACAAAGTAATTTTAACGATGGTTGATCCTTACTCTTTTAAAACCACAATTAACGTAATGCCCGATGAGGTGCCGAATTTTCGTCAGTCCAGAAAAATAGATATAAAAGTTCTTAAACACTCAAATAAACAAAATTCCTTCACTCCAGATGGCATTAAAATTCGGGCACCGCTAGAGAACAAAATATATTATCAGATTGATTTGTATTTTACGTGCCACATTCAATGTGGCACGAGTGGATTTGTTGGTAATACCGCTGTGGTGGAGTTGTATTTAACTGATCAAACACAATACATACCGACCAGTGCACTTCAGGATGGAATGAGTTCTGTTTTTGTTTTGGATGACAATGGGCTGATCGCCAGGAAGAAAATTAAATTAGTTGAAGCTGATGAAAAGTCTGCAATCATAGAAAATAAAATAAACGAAAAAGTAGTGTTCGAATTTAACCGGACCATGAAAATTGGTGAAAAACCGACTTCTATTGTTGAGTTGTAAGGGCTGTCAGTTGAACTTCATAAAATATAAATCTTTCATCCTTGCGACATTAGCTTCAATAATTGCAATGTCATTCGTATTGTTTGATAGTTTAAGTTGGTCTTTGTATCCAAATAGCACTAAGCCTACTATTAGAGTTCAAGTTTTCTATGAAATGAATGTTCTGAATTTCCGCGATAATATAGGCCGGAAAATGGAGCAAACTCTGAAATCATTAAACGGTGTTGTGAATGTTGACGCTCAATATGAACCTGACATTGCTACGTTCATGGTTAAATTTGATTGGGGTGTCGATTCAGAACAAGCCTATCAATTGACTGCATCATCGGCTGCTATCTATCAGAGTTTGTTACCATCGAATGCTCCCAAGATAAAATCATCCTACTACGATCCAGGACTTGAACTATATGTTGCAGTGAAATCGAAAGGTAAAAGTGCAGAAGAGTTGAGCCTACTACTAAAAAAACGGCTTGAGCCTAAGTTAAAAAACATTCAAGGGATCTCGTCTGTTTATATTTCCCCTGTTCTGGATAAAGAAATTTCTATTAAAGTAGATCAACATCTTCTCGCTGCTCATCATCTTTCAATGGTTGATATTGTTGAACATATTTCACAAGCGAGATTTGACTATAGTCTGGGAGTCCTACAAGCATACGAAGACCAACCAGAGCTAAGGGTTGTATATGAAAATAATAGAGATTCTGTCAGTAAGTTAAAGTCGTTACCCATTCTGATTGATGCAGGGAAAATTCTGAAACTCGGGGACATTGCCAAAATATCCTTGCAAGTGAGGGCACAAGATCGTGTGTTTAAACTTAATGGAGAAAGTGTCATCGCCATTGCTGCCTGGCCGCTACCTAACACGGATATTTACAATATTGCACATTTATTTGAGCAAGAAGTAACACGTGAAATAGGTAAGGATGGATCAGTCAGTATTATTAATAGCCCTATCAAATACATTGATGACAGTATAGAGCAGATGTCCATTGCAGTGCTGTTTGGTATGTGTTTTGCCGGTTTGAGTGTTGGCCTAGCGTTTCGAACAATGCGTTTAGCCAGTATTATAGTCCTCACGATGCCATTGTCTATCATGGTTTCCGTATGTTTTTTGCATTTGTCTGGGGTCGGAATAAATATCATCACGATTAGTGCTGTCGGTATTGCTATCGGAATGGTGGTTGATCCTGCGGTATTTGTTGTGGACCGGATACGCTTTGCATTATCAGCTGAAAGTAACACCAACAGTAACTTGGCGGAGGTTGTTGAGAGTGCGGTAAAGCAGTCATACGGATCAGTATTTTCGACGACCTTGAGTACGGTCGCCGTTTTTCTGCCTTTGGCTTTTACACAACCAGTCGTTAAAGCTCTACTGGGTGATTTTGTAATAGTGATTACTTGCCTCCTTTTGACATCGTTATTTGTTTCATTACTGGTAGTTCCTACATTAATAGTATTATGTTACCGGAATTCATCAGTTCGACTAAAGGTTACTACATCAGAATCTCGCTGGCTGGCTCAAATACCTAAATCACTTTCGCTAGAACGGTTGTTGCAAAATAAATATGTGACTTTTCCTTTTTTTGTTATGGTTGTTATTTCTTCATGTTGGTCTGTTTATCTATTAAGTTATGATGTTAAAAGGGAGATAGTAGCTCAGCCACTGCCGAATATTATAGATGTAAGTTTGAACTTTACTTCTAGTGAATTGGATTTTGATGCCCGCATGGGTTTGTTTGATCCTGTTTACAAAATAATAGAGAGTCATAGCGGTGATAGTGTCAAGTTCATGTTTTCAGATATACGTAAGGACGTGGCGTATTTGTCGCTTCATTTGAAGGATAACAACAATGCCGAAGAATTAATCGGGAAGTTGAAAACGTTGGTTCCTCCTACAGATTCATATGATGTCGATATCTCACCATGGGTAAGTGCCTCTCTGAAAGTTGAAGATTTACCTAATGTTCGGATATTTTTTACCGGACTGCCTCATGAACAGTCAGTCGAAATGTTGAAGAAAACCAATGATTTTTTGAGAAGCTATGAAGGTGTAATAAAAGTAAAAACTTACCCTTCCACTAGAACAAATGACTTGCTAAATGTAAAGATTAAAGATGATGTTCTGGCTTGGTTGGATGGCGAAGGTAAATATCTCAACTATCTAGAACAGCTGAATAATATCGTAAAATATTCCGTTGCGCCTGGGTATATGTATGATATTAATTCTAACGCATATGATATTCCAGTTATGCTTCAATTAGGTGAGCATCGATCGAAGTCGGTAGAACAATTGGAAAATGTTCCGATCGAAATTAATGGCGATATATTCAAACTATCTCAGCTCGCAGATTTTACAGTGACAGAGAAAAATACTAAATATTTTAGCAGAAACTCAGCAGATGTTTATCTGCTTGAGGTTTGGTTGAGTCGGACTATAATCCATAGTGAACCTTATATGCTCGAGTTGCTAAATAACGTTCCGGGCATTGATATGAATTACGTAAACGTATCGTCAACTGATTTAGAAGTTATGGATAATGTATCTTCTCTTATTTATGCATTATATGCAGCTTTGATATTGGTGCTTTTGATTCTGTTGTTGGATTTAGTAAAAATTCCATATGTTGTCATTGCTTTGTCTACTCTGCCCACAGGTATCATTGGGGCGGCATTAGCGCTCTATTCATTTGAAAGTACTTTATCAGTTACTTCTCTGGTAGGTTTGATTATGTTGGCTGGGCTTAGTGTAAACAACAGTATTTTTATCATCCATGGCTTAAAACAAATAAAGTCTATACAACCCGACATGTCAGCTGCATTGAAAGTGGTAGCTGCAGTAAGGATGAGACTAAACGCCGTGGTTGTAACCAGTTTATCAACCTTGTGCGCGATGTTGCCATTAGCTTTAGGGTTTGGTAATAGCGGCCCTATCACACAGCCATTGGGTTTGGTCATGTTTGGAGGCGGCTTAACTTCTGCATTATTTTCCCTGACTTTAACACCGGTGTTATTGTATTGGTATGAGAGCTACGCTCATAAAAATGTTGTTAAAATGTCGATGCTTGACTTGGATTATAAGACTTAATTTCAAATGCCGACGCGGGCATTCGGTTTGATGGAATACTATTTTGTGCAAGACTGTTTTCTTACTGATTCAGTCCGGCATAAATGCGTACCCAAAATCATTGAAGATTCGGGTGGGCGGTAAGCCTTACACCAAACTCATATTTCTCAGTTGGCAAAACCACCATACCCTGTTTGCATCAATTACCAAGCAGGGTTTCATATGATCCGCAGAACTTTCGCGCAATGGCTGGTACTGATTGAACGTGAGGCCGGCTTCTTCGTTCAAAACTCAGGGGGCAAATACCATGCGTGAGAATTGGGTTAGCTGTTAAAAACGAGCTTAAACCGAAACTTCAGTAAAGCGAATCTTCATGGAACAGCTTTGTAAGCGTCACAACAACCATGCTGATAGGTATGGTTGTTGTGACGCCTACGATTTATTTGGCGGGTAGGCGTGAATACCAGAAAATTACAATCAAGCTAAAAGTAGTGTAGCCCGGTCGTCCTGAGCTCCGGGCTGTGAGTCGTTATTCTGGTAAATAGATCTTTGCCAGTTGTGGAATAAAACGCTGCGGATTTGCTCCAGCTAAATTGGTCAGGATAACGATAGCGAGTCTATCATCCGGATAAACAATAAATGCCGCGCGGGCACCACCGATACCCGCAATTTGGCGACGTGGCGCTGTTTGTAAAACAGGCCATCCGGCAGCCCAGTCACCTTCTTTGCCATTGTTGAGTTTCTCCGGCGTCCACATGGCATTGACGTGAGTGGCGTTGATTAATTTGCCTTGTTGCAGTGAAATTAGCCAGCGGGCAACTTCATCAGCAGTCGATTGAATGCCACCTCCGGCCCACAAACTATAAGGCATATCGTATATCCAATGTGATAAACGATGATTGTCATCTTTTGCCATTGTTCCACGCGGTGTGTAACTGTAAATTGTGGCGGCGTTTGGAATTAAATCATAACTATCGCCAAAGGTAGACAATGGCATATTGGCAGTTAAGAACTGCTGTTTTGTGATGTATTGCGCATAGGGTATGCCGGTTTGTTTCTCGATGATAAGCGACAGCAAACCGTAATTTGTCTGATTGTAGGCAAACTGTTCTCCCGAAGCGGCGTCACTTGGTAGTTTCTTCACAGCATGCCAGGCCGCTTGTTCATTGCCCCCACCAATTAATCCGTTCTGATCAACGATATCGGGTAAGCCCGAGGTATGTGCGAGCAACTGTCGTATACGAATAGTGCGCCAGGCCTCTGGTAAGTCAGTCAGATATTGCGAAACCGGCGCGTTAAGATCAATTTTACCGGCTTCAACCAGTTGCATCATTGCGACACCGGTAAATGTTTTTGTCGCGGAATTAATCGGAAATAAGGTGGTTTTTGTTGCTGGTATTTGGTTCTCGACATTGGCCAGGCCATAACTGTCTGATAACACAATCTTATTGTCTTTAATCACCGCAATTTGTAAACCCGGGATCCGAAGCTCTTGCATGGTTTGCTGGATGAACTGTCTGGCGAGTGTGTTGGTTTTATCTATTGAATTTGCAGCGAAGCCAGAGGCGGGAAACCATACCAATATTGCGGCGGCAACGGCTGTTACGAGGTTTTTCTTAAGCTTCATGGTACTTCCCTGAACTGGAACAAGATGAATAGGACAACCAGAGGGTGATCTGTGGTCAACAACGCGAAGTATGCTAGTTCGACATCTGCAGGGGTTCAATGATTGAATTGTAACAAGATAGTGTGGTGTAAGTTGCCGCATCTCTACTTCAGAACCGGCGCCACTGGCAGCGATCTGCAGTACAACATGGTCGAAACTGCCAAAAGCAAAGACTTCGAACCTTACAAATACCTCACTGAGCTGTTTGAAAAGCTGCCGTTCGCCAACTCATTGGAAGCATGGGCTAAACTGCTACCGTACTGATCGGAACAGCAACCACGCTGATAGGTGTAGTCGATGTTACGTTTAAGAAAGAGCACTAACTAAGGATTGTGTCACAGGTATTGTCCATAGAGTGTTGTGCAAAGTTTTTGCAAAGCCGACTTCTTAAGGCTAACTATCTGTTTTATAAGCTGCTATTTTGAATTTGCTGAACCTGGCTAAACATCGTCACAGCATTTCGGCCGTTCCGTTTCGCCTGGTACATGGCCTCGTCACCAAACTTCATTAAATCTTTACTATTTGTCGCATGATCTGGAAACAACACCACGCCAATACTGGATGAAATGTTTAATGTTACATGGTCTTCCATCACAAAAGGCCGTTCCATCTGATACCTGATTTTTTCTGCGATGAACCCGGCATCTGCCGCCTCTGCAATATCGGGTAGCAACACGATAAATTCATCTCCGCCTACTCTTGCCGGCGTATCCGACTGTCGCAGACACGAACGCATGCGTGTTGCCACTTGCTCCAATAACCAGTCCCCAGCGTCATGCCCATGAATATCATTCACTTGTTTAAACTTATCCAAATCGATAAATAACAACGCCAGTTTTTGTGGAACCCGCTCTGCATGCAAAATAAAATGGTTCAAGCGATCTTCCAGCAGCCGCCGGTTTGGTAAGCCGGTTAAACGGTCGTAGTACGCCATTTGGCGAATTAACTCTTCAGAGGCTTTTCGCTCTGAAATATCTCGGGTTGCGCCAATGACTTGTTTTGGCTGGCCGTGATCATCAAACAGCACGCTGGCGACAACCTCTACAGGGATCACATGGCCTTCCTTGTGTTGCAATTCCATTTCCATCTTGATATCCATTTTTTCATAATCGCCAGCAGCAATGCGGTGATACAATTGCACCGCTTCTGCCTGGATCCGCAGCGCGTCTTGTGAATTGTACAAGCTAATATTCTGGCTGATTAGCTCTGCAGGTGACCAGCCTACCAAACGCTGTATCGAGGGGCTGCGATAACTAAATGTCAGCTCTGGTAATTCAAGCACCCAGATCACATCATTGCTGTTTTCGACCACTAACTGGTAGCGCTGTTGGACCTCCCTGAGTTGCTCCGCCATCCGCGCTTTTTCAACAATAAATGACACAAGCTGTGAATATTCCTCAATCAACAGTAATTCGTCTTGATCAGGCACCGCTGGCTGCTTGTGATAAATGGCAAAAGTGCCGAGAAATTGACCATATGAGTCATAAAAAGGTTGCGACCAACAAGCATGTAATCCAGCGTCCAGCGCTTGATCTTTATAACTACGCCAAAATGGATGGGTACTGATATTCTCGACAATGACCCTGGTGTTACGGGCTGCCGCAGTGCCACAAGAACCAATCCCTTCACCAACCGGAACTGACTTGGTTACATCGCACCAGGATAAAGGCATGCTGGGCGAAGACGCATGATTCAGCGTTTTGCCGTCATCCGACAACAACAACACCGAACACACAATGCCGTCATGATGGGATTCAATCATCTCCATCACCTCATCCAGTAAAGTCTGCATCGATAGACCAGCATTCAAATCAGCCAGAACTCTGTTGTAAATACTTAGAAAATGATTGCGATAGGCTAACTTTTTTTCGGCCTCTTTTCGTTCATTATCCAACTTCTGTAATTGCAGGCGGGTTTGCTGTAACCATGCCATTACGCTGCTTTTGGCCAATAGCAGATTTGTATCGGATCCACTGTTAAAATCGCCTTGCCCTAAAGCGGACAATTGCTGCCTTAACATGTACGGCGTGGCCCCCAGTACCGACTGTAACGAGCGATAACTTGTCCACAACAATATTAGCCACCACAAACCAGCAGATATAAATACCCATCGGGCAAAATTTGCAGCCTCTAAAGCCTGCTGTAGTGCATTGGCTGTGCGCTGCTCAATCAACGCTGTGAATTCATCAATGGGTTCAAGAATTGCCAGTTTGAACCGATCGTAATTGGTATCAAAAACCATGGCATGAGCCTGCTGCCGTTGCGCATCGGTTGTGGCATGTTGAAACAAATCGATGGCGGTTAACTCAATCGCCGATAACTGGCTGGAATGCTCAAACGCCATGGTGAGTAGCTCGTTTTCTTTTAAACCAAAAGCAAAACTTTTTGCTCTACTTAAAATATTGCTTTTGTACGAACCAGCATTGATCGGTTCAACACCCGCATAAATCACTAAATCCCAATACACATAAGTGTTTTCCGGGCGCTCTGTTTTACCATCTCGAATGTCCATCATCTTTTGGTACAAACGCCGATACTTATCTTCACCTGTCACGATGTAAGTACGCACCATCTTGGTCAAAGTTTCGCTCGAATGCCGAAACTCGCTTGCAATTTCAAACGCATCCAATCTCGACTTTGCAGAAATTTCGACTTGTTTTTCCGCTTGTACGTAAGATCTGAAAGCAAAAATAACCAGGACAAAAGTGGCGGTAATGGCGATGTTCCACCAAAGCTGCGAGTTTGTTTCTGTTTTATTTAGTGGCATAACAGGCACTTCTCCGACTTTGGTTCGTTTACAACTGTCATAGCGCTCCAGTGGGCACTTTATTATTCATCATTGACGTGTGGCGCTATATGGCATGGCAGATTTGCAAAATTCGAGAGTAAATGACGGTCTGGTCGTGGGATCTGTAAAAGTGTGCTGACGGGGTCACAGTGGGTTTGGGCCATCAGTTGCATCCTTAGAGTGTTATGCCAAGATTCTGAGAAGTATCCACTGAGCGAGTCTAACGCGCTGTTTTGTAACTTCGATTATAGACGCAAAATCATTGAAGATGCGGGTAGGCGACGAGGGCGCGAATCCCTAGGAACTTAGCTGTTCTATGTGACTGGGGTGAGTGAGCGATGTTAACAACCCCGCATCTTCAAGGATGACGGGTATAGACGCATTCTATTTAAAATCTTTCGTTTGCAAGGGCGAACCCAAACAACCTGAAGATACTCGTTTTTATCTCCCGCAAAAAAGCATCTGCAAGTTGTTTGGGTATAATTGTTAATTATTTTGTTCTGCTATTTTTGGTTAGGCCATGACCAAGCAACATTCTCCGCTATCGGCCACTCCTCTTAGGTAGTTCATTGTTATGCCGTATCGAATCGCTGTTGAGAAGGAACAAGCGATGCAGTCTGACCTGCTTCATAGGATGTTTGACAACGAGCTGGATGGGACAAACTGGCTTGTTAAATAAATTCGGTATCGCTATGCGTTTCGGCAGCGAACATGTCGCACAGACACAACTTTGCAGCCTCCTATATCAGAATTTTACGATACAATAGAAGAAAGCTGATTTTTCAGGAGTTGTTATGCCGCATTATTCCGCTGATTTCATTAAAGAAATGCCAAAGTCTGACTTGCACCTGCACCTTGATGGCAGCTTGCGGCTGGAGTCGCTGATAGAGATGGCCAAGCGCAGCCAACTGACGTTGCCGTCCAATACCGTGGCGGGGCTGAAAGAGCTGGTATTTAAAGAGTCTTACAATAATCTTGGCGAATATCTGCATTGTTTCCAGTACACCTGTGGTGTGCTTAGGAATATGGAAAACCTCGAGCAAGCGTCCTACGAGCTGGCGATTGATAATCAGCAGGAAGGCGTCAATTACATCGAAGTGCGGTTTGCTCCGCAATTGCTGATTGATTTACCGGCTGGTATTACTTTTGACAAAGTGATGCATGCGGTGAACAACGGCTTAAAACGCGCCCAAACTGAATACAATCAGCTCGCTGTGGTCATTGCCGGTAACAAACCACCTTTTGCCTACGGTATTATCAACTGCGCCATGCGGATGTTTGGCGACAAAGGTTTTTCACCTTATTACACCAATTTATTCCAGTTGATGCGCGATTTTGAGCCAATGCAGGTGATTAAACTGGCGGCCATGGAGTTAGTTCGCGCTAGCGTGCGGTTGCGCGATGAAGAAGGGGTGCCAATTGTGGCGCTGGATTTAGCCGGGCAGGAATCGGGTTATCCGGCGCATAATTTTAAAGAAGTGTACGAGTACGCCCATCAGCACTTTTTACTGAAAACCTTGCATGCCGGCGAAGCCTACGGCGCTGAGTCGGTGTTTGAAGCCATCACCGAATGTTACGCTGACCGTATCGGCCATGGTTATTCGATGTTTATGCCGGATATGATCCGCGACCCAAACATCCTCGACAAACAAAAATATATCAAAGAGTTAGCTTCTTACATTGCCGACAAGCGTATCGCGATTGAAGTGTGCCTGACCTCAAATCTACAAACCAATCCGGCCATTACCGATATCAAGCAGCATAAATTACGCGATATGCTGGAAAACCGCATTGCCACGGTCATTTGTACCGACAACCGTCTGGTGTCGAACACCACCGTCAGTCGTGAATATCAGCTGGCGGTGGACAACTTTGATATCCCGGTGAAACGCTTAAAAGACATCGTCGCTTACGGCTTTAAGAAAAGCTTTTTCCCAGGCAGTTATGTCGAAAAACGCGAATACGCCAAACAGTGCCTGGAATACTTTGACGTCGTTGCGCGTAAATACGGTTTTATTTATTAAGTTGGCGTTGGCTTTCAATTGAATGGGTTTTAAGTTCCAGCCGGTAGTAAAACCGGCTGGATCCGGACTTTCAGCTGACGTCAGCTGCGCTGGCTGGAATGCGAGTTTACCGCGGCCACTGGAATTAAGATGGCAAAATGCACGCCCTTAGGGATGTCTTCCACCAGATCAATCCGGCCTTGCAGGCCTTGTGTAATAAGGTTGTAGAGGATGTAAGTCCCGAGGCCACTGCCACCTTGCTGGCGATTGGTGGTGACAAAAGGGTCCCATAATTTGGGTTTGATTTTGGGGTCGATACCTTTGCCGTTGTCGTAATAGTTAATCTGCAGAAATTTGTCCTGCAGTTGCGCCTGAACCCGGATTTCCCCGGCTGTTTGACCAACAAAACCGTGGATCAATGAGTTCATCATCAAATTGGTAAAAATCTGCGAATAAATACCGGGGAAACTGGTCAGTTCCAAATCAGCAGGAATATCCAATATCACCTGATGCTGACCTTTTTTCAGTTGTGGCCGCAGTGATAACACCACACTTTGTAAATACTCAAGCAAATGGAACGAACGCGCTTCTTCGTTGGATTGGTCAATGGCGACCATTTTAAAACTACGGATTTGTTCGGCCGCTCTTTCCAGATTTTTCAGCACGATCAAGGCACTTTCATCCAGTTCTGCAATCGATTTTTGCAAGCCGGATTTACTCAGTGTGCCACTTTCCAAGGCATTGTTCAGGTTATTGGTCAGATACGTCAAATGGGTGACAGCGGTCATAGCCACACCAACCGGCGTATTAATTTCATGCGCAACGCCCGCCACCAAACCGCCGAGCGATGCCAGGCGCTCCCGTTCTACCAAAGCACTTTGAGTACTTTGTAAATTCTGCAAACTGTTTTGTAGCTGAATGGTGCGCTCTGCGACTTTTTGCTCAAGATTTTTATTTAAATCAAGTATTTGCAGCTCTTTATCCTGCTGCATCTGGTTGATCTGCTGAATAACGTCCAGCATGGTATTAAAGGAGCGGATAAAAATATTCAAATCCGGATCGGCGGTCTCTGCAGCGCGGCGGCTATAGTCCTGGGTGTCGGCAATCGACGCTGTAACCTGGCGTAAATCAGCCATCGGCCGCAACAGCGAACGGCTGAGCATTAACGCCAGCCAACTCGCCAGGAGCACCGCTACCAACATTGCAATCATCACAAAGCTAAAGCTGCGCTGTAATTTGCGTTGCAACGATGCCAGGCTGCTGTCCAATAACAAATAGCCAACGGCAGTCTGCTCGAGATTTACAGGGGCGATAAAGCGTTGAAAATCCTTCGGTTGTGGCTGTAAGGTTGGCGTTTCTAAGTTGAGTGTGAGCGGCGAGTCCGCGCCATAGCTCGCAAACAGCACGGGGACGCCGTCGGTTATTTTGTATAAAGCTGCCCGCACGATATCCGGTGACTGCTGTAAAGATGCAAGAATACTGGCTGCACTATCCGGCTGATCAAACATCAGCGCGGCGGCACTCATGTTTGCCAGAACTTCAGATTGCGAGCGGGTGTAATTATCCATTTGCGCCCGGTATTCCACATTGATATTCCACAACACCGGCAGTACCACCAGCACCAGGCTCAGTAGCGTGACGGCGATAAAACCTAAGAATATCCGACGCTGGATCGACAAAGGCCTCATGATTTACTCCTTTGCCGCGCAATAGACAAGAGTGCCGGACTGACCTGTAAGCCTGACTGCTGCAGACTTTGGCCATTGAGGTAAAGCTGGATCCGGTCATTTTCTAACACTAAGTCGACCTGGGAATAACTGTTTTGCCGCAGCTCGGGCGAGGCAATTCGCAATATATGTTGGGCGCTCAGCTGCGGCAGGCTGGCAAAACCGTGGTCATCGGGATCTTGGGTCAAATACAGCACCTGGCAGTGTTGCAGCCTAAGACCTGCTGGGTCAGCCTGCAGCGCGGCCTGAGTTATGACATCAATCTTTACCGGCAAGGCGTGGATGGTTTTTCCCTTTACGCCTTTTTGTAGTTGCTGCAGCAGCAGTTGTTGCACTTGACCAAGCAGACAAATATGAAAAGTACCGGCGGGTTGCTGAGGCCATTGCACAAAGCGGGCAAGGTTATAAATGTAGGCGGCCTGCACTGTGGCAAACTTCTGCGCATCCAGTTCAGTGGCTTCAGCCCGGGCTGCACCGAGGCCGGCATAGACAAAAATAAAGCAAAGCGGCAGCTGTTGCACATGCGCAATCAGGCCGTTCACAACTGCCCTAATTTTTAACCCGGACCACCTTGTCATTTAAGCTACTGATTCCTAAACTCCTATTAACATCAGATTTTAGTCAATTAGACAAAATATGCATATGTTCCGACGAATTATTCCGTTGTCTATTAGTTTGCTGGCATTGCCGGTGGTGGCGGATGAGATTGAGGATTTATTTGAAATGTCTTTAACCGACCTGGCGCAAGTGTCGGTGGTTACTGCAGGTAAATACAGCCAACAGCAAACCAATGCCGCTGCGGTGATGACGGTGATTGATGCCAGTCGGATCCGACAGTCTGGTGTGGAGAATTTATTTCAGCTATTGCAGCAAGTCACTAGTTTTTATCCAACCGGTTCGCATTTTTTTCCAAGAAACGTGGCCTCAATTCGCGGCAACCTGCAGACGCATGCAGACAATCATGTGTTGTTGCTTCTCAACGGTCGTCCGATGCGCGAGAGTTATTCCGGCGGTATTAACTTTGCAATCTATAACGCTTTTCCACTGCAGGCTATTGAAAGGGTGGAAATTATCCGCGGGCCAGGTTCGGTGCTGTACGGTTCGAATGCCTATATGGGGGTGATCAATCTGGTGACCGCTAAACAAATCCCGGCCGAGCTGCATGTGGGATTTGGCGAGCAAGGTCAACAAAGCTTTGGTTTGTCCGGCCATCTGCAACTGCAGGATTGGACCGTGAACCTGGCGGCAAAACTGCAGCAAGATGATGGTTGGCCATTTCGCTCTTTTGATAACAATCAGCAGTTTCGGCAAATTAATTACGGTCAGCAGAATTTAGGTTTGTTTAGTTCGGTCAGTTATGGTGATTGGCGGCTGGATTGGGATCTGGCACGTAGCCAGCAGGATTTTTTTGGTGCGGCCACCAACTGGTCCGGCGGAATAGCGCCGGAACAGCGGGAAGTGGATAGCAGCAGACAACATATCGCGCTGCAACATCAATGGCAGCAACAGCAAGATTGGTGGCTGCAAAGTAGTTACAGCTACGGCCGGATGGATTTTTCCCATTACAACTACGATGCTTATGCCAGGGATCAACTATTGGAATTGGATCAGCATTGGCAAGCAACCAAGGGCTGGAAATGGCAAGCCGGAGTTGCACTGTGGTGGCAACATTTCGGAACCCAAGCCGGACTGGCTGCGGCACCTGTGGCACCGACCAGCAACCGGCGCGATACCGCGTATCTGCAATCGGAATGGCAATGGACCGACGATTTGAGTGTATCGATTGGTGCGCAATACAACCATAGTGCCAGAAGTGGTAGTGCTTGGGTGCCGCGGGGCGGTGTGGTGTGGCAGGCTTCAAAAAACTGGGGGCTGAAATTGTTGCATGCCAAAGCCTATCGTGATCCATATGGCGTGGAAACCGATTTTAATATTATCTTGCGCAATGCGGCTGGCCAAATTACCGGGGGTTTACGCGGTAATCCACAACTACAGGCAGAGCAAATCCGTAGCACCGATCTACAGTGGTTTTATCAGGATGAGCAGCTTCATTTGGCACTCACCTGGTATCACAGTGCTGCCAGTGATCTCATTAGTCGGCAGCGCGCAGCGGATCGGGTGATTGATTTTGTAAATCAGGGCCAGATGAAACTGCAAGGGGTCGAACTGGAAGCAACCTCCCAGCTGACTGATCAGCTGCGGTTGCAGTTGGCGGTGACGCATCAGCGCAATGAAGTCAATCAAATCGATGATTTCACCACAGTGCCAAATTGGCTCAGTAAATCCACCCTCGAGTGGTCGATGCCCGGGCAGTTGGGGTATTTGAATCTGGCCTGGTTATATAGCGGCAAGGCAGCAGATATTCAGCTTCGCAACCCTAATCGTCTGGCTTTAAACCCGCCGGCTGCTGCCTATCATCAGTTAGATCTCCACTGGCGCTTACCCGTCACCGCCTTCACAGATTCGCTGCCAGCACGCAGTGAAATCCGTTTTTATTTGGCAAATATACTTGATGAACAGATTTATCAGCCTGAGTTTGTCGGACAGACCATCAATACCATTCCTGCAGATGCTGGCCGTCGCTTGCGGATTTCCTGGTATTGGCCGTTTTAGGGGCATATGTAACGCATTGAAAGATAATGTAAATTTTGTTTTTCAGTTATTCCTCTCGATACTGTCGCAAAAAAGATACAGTCTAAGTTGTTGAATTATATGAACATTTTAAATGCACCCTGATCGCTGTCTCTAATTAGCAACAGATCTGTAGACCCGCCCCAGACTCCCCGATAAACATTTCAGCTGAAATTGGTTTATCTATTTGAAATATAACGATAAAAATAATATTTTAAAAGTTGGCACAAGCCGTGCATTAAACAGATTGTCCAGGTAAATAACGCAAGTGATACAGCAGGTTCCACTTCCGTTTTTTACCTGATGAAGCGAATCAGTGAAGTTAAAATTTAAAGTCCAGCTAAGGCTGGCAACATGAGAAGAGGTGCACCATGGACACATTTTTAATCGCAGCAGCAGTATTTTTCGCGGTCAATGCTTTTGTGTTTGTTACCTACTTACGCAAAATTGACGTAAATGGCGCTGCAGTACGTCAGTTGGAAAAAGCCCAATTTGCCGATGCGTACAATCGCCAGTCAGCTAAAGTACGTAAAGCCCGCGCCGCCGGTGTTGCTGCCCGCGCCTAATCCTTTTAAATCCCTTCAAGGCCGGTTTCATCACCGGCCTTTTTTTTGCCTGAAATTTAATCACATCTTTATTGATAACGATTTACCTATATTAGGGTTAACTAATGCCTGCAGGTACCCAAGATTGAATCTGATTGGGGCTGATGCATTAATCCGTTATGATATTAGTGATATACACCCATCATCATTGAAGATGCGGGGTTGTTTGCCGCTTGCAGTCAGGAGAGTTCATCTTTATGCGTATGCCTTTTCAGCCAGCTTCTTTACGGCAATTTATCCTGCTGAGTTTTTTCCTGGCGTTAATTCCACTGGCGGTGTTGTTGTGGCAAAGCAACAGCGCGTTGTCGGATGTCAGTCGTTATGCGGTTGCCGAAGCTGAAACTTCGGTGGGTAGCGTTAAAGTCACGGAAAATATGCAAAATGTGGTGATCGATATTGAACGCGCAGTGCGTCAGTTCAGCATATTGCGCACCGATGCGCTGAGTCGTTTAGCCAAGACCCATATCGAAAACTATCAGCAAATGCTGGATACACTGTGCCAGAGCCTGAACGCCAAAACTTTATGTGAACAACAACAACGACAAGTTGCGGTCTTACTACAGATTTACCTGCAAAGCAGTATTGAAGATTTGTCGCCGTTATTGTTACAAATCCGCCAGCAACAAGGGCAGCTCACCGAACAAACCTGGAATTTACTGGAAGTACGGCTGCAGGCACAGCAAAGTTATGTGGTGGCGGCGCAAAACCAACTGGCATGGCAGAGTGTGGCGCTGGTGATCCTGACTTTATTATTGGTGTTGTGGGCTTCAGCGCGGATTGCCTCGCCCATTAAACAACTGGATACCATGATCCGCTCCATCGGTCAGGCCAGTCACCATTTCCCGAATGAGCAAGTGGAAGGCCCGCGTGAACTCACCGAATTGGGTGAGCAATTGCGCTGGTTGGCGTCACGTTTGCAACAATTAGAAGCGCTGCGGCTGATATTGCTGCGCCATGCCTCGCATGAACTTAAAACCCCGCTTTCCAGTATTAAAGAAGGTTGTGCGCTATTATCGGAACAAGTGGTCGGTATGCTCAATCCACAACAAAAAGAAGTGGTGACGTTACTCAGTGGCAGCGCTGATCGGTTGAGCCAGCTTACGGAACAATTACTCGATTACAATCGCTTGCTGCAGCAGGCAAAACCAGAATTCGCCTGGCACGATAGCCAACAGTTGCTGCAAAGTTGTTTTAATGACCATGCCTTATCGCTGCAGCAGCGCCAGCAATATATCGAGCTCGATTGCCAGCTGCCGCGAATTTACACCGATGCGATGTTATTCCGGCGTATTCTGGACAATCTGATTAATAATGCACAGGCCTACGGTGGCCAGTCGAGCCCGGTGTGGGTGGTGTTGCGACCCCACGATAAATTTATGTTATTAGACGTCGCGAACAACGGCACGCCGATCCCGGCGGAAATGCGGGCTAAACTGTTTGAACCCTTTCAGCGTGGCACTGCGCCACGTTTTGATGCCATTCAGGGCTCTGGTTTAGGACTTTCGATTGTGGCAGATTGCGCCCGTTTGTTAGGCGGGCTGGCCGAAATTGTGGATGTGAATTATGCAGATGTCTGTATTCGCATCCGATTACCTATGGTTGAGGATTCGTTATGAAGTTATGGTCTGTGCTGGCTGGCAGCTTGTTGTTAGCCGGATGTCAGGGGACTCCGGTGTCGTTGCCGGTGGTTGTTAAACCGGCACCAGAGCCGGAAAAAGTGGTGGAGTTGCCGCGCCATGTGCCTGAGCCGGTGAAACCAGCGATGGCGATTAGCGATGATGTGGCGAGTCTGACCGCCTGGAATGAATTTCGTGCTGAACTTTTGAAAATGACCGCCAAGCAACGGGAAAATCTGAGCAAGAATCTGCAATACGGCCCTGTGGTGACGCTGCAGCAACTGCTGATCCGTATTCATCCAGAAACACCTTACCCGGTTCGTTTTAAGGCCCAGACCCAACTTGGCGAACAATTAAACACCTTGCCAGCTGGCCTTGCCGATCTGCTGCGCTGGGATCACGCTTACAATCAAAAGTTGCTGGAATCGGAATCTGCGGTCAAAGCGCTGGGCCGTCTAAATGGTCAGCAGCAAGACAATCTGGAACGGTTGCAGAAACAAAATTCTGATTTACAGAAGAAAATTGACGCGTTGACCCAAATCGAAGCCAAGCTAAATCAAAATGGCGGAGGCTAGGGATGAGCGGAAATAACGCCCGATTATTGCTGGTCGACGATGACCCGAGTTTATTGCGACTAATGACGTTACGCCTGGAAGGCGAGGGTTATCAGGTGATTAGCGCCGATTGCGCCGAAACCGCATTAACCATGTTAGCCAAGCAGCCGGTCGATGTGGTGCTGAGCGATTTACGGATGCCGGGTTTAGATGGCATGGCGCTGTTTGACGAAATTGCCAAACGCAACCCTGGTTTACCTGTGGTGCTGATGACGGCGCACGGTTCTATTCCAGAAGCGGTTGCGGCGACGCAGCGTGGGGTGTTTGGCTTTTTAACCAAGCCGCTGAACAATGTTGAACTGCGCGATATACTGCAAAAAGCGGTGCATCAGTCGCACGTGCCAAGCAAAGACGAATGGCGCCAGGCCATCGTCACCCGCAGCAAAGGCATGGATCAGCTGCTGGAGCAGGCTTACCGGGTGGCGCAGCGTGACGTCAGCGTGTTGATCACCGGCGCCAGCGGTACCGGTAAAGAGTTGTTGGCCAAAGCCATCCATCAGGCCAGCCCACGCGCGCGGCGTAACTTTGTGGCGATTAACTGCGGCGCTTTACCGGAGCATTTGCTGGAATCTGAGCTGTTTGGTCACGCCAAAGGTGCTTTTACCGGCGCCGTTACGGAGCACACCGGTTTATTCCGTGAAGCGGATGGTGGCACGTTGTTCCTGGATGAAATTGGTGATATGCCATTACCGCTGCAGGTGAAATTGCTGCGCGCACTGCAAGAGCGGCAAATCCGGCCGGTCGGTAGCGCCAAATCAATTCCGATTGATGTGCGGCTGATTTCTGCGACCCACCGCGATTTAAAACAAGCGATGCAGGAGCAAAGCTTTCGCGAAGATTTGTATTACCGGCTTAACGTGGTGAATCTGCAATTGCCGACTTTACGCGAACGGGCCGAAGATATTCCGCTGCTGGCGCGCCATGTGCTGGCGCAAAGTGGTGAACGTCACCATGTGCAGGTCAATCGTTTTTCCGAAGATGCGATGCAGGCGCTGGTGACGGCGCAGTGGCCGGGAAACGTGCGGCAATTGGTGAATGTGGTCGAACAGTGTGTGGCGCTGACCAGCAGTCCGGTGATTAGTTTGGCACTGGTTGAACAGGCGCTGGCGCAAAACCGCAGCTTCTGGCCGACTTTGAGCGAAGCGCGGGACCAATTTGAACGTCAGTATCTGGTACGGGTCCTGAAAATGTCGGAAGGCAATGTTACCCGCGCCGCCGAGCTTGCCGGACGTAACCGAACCGATTTTCATAAGCTTTTGAAAAAACATGAATTAAGTGCAGCGCAAGTGTCAGAGCAAGGAGATGAGCCAGAGTAACTGGCCTGACTTAGAATTAGTCAATTGACCATCAACAGACAGCATATTGGTAGTGAAGTGAGATGAACGAAAATTTTGACGTTGAACCGGAAGTCTTAAAAGCAAAAATTACTGCCGAAACGGCGCAGATTTGCTGGTTGGATTTGCAAAAATTTTATGCGGCCGGTGATGTATTACAGGTGTCGGCAGCGCTTGATTTGATAGATGTTGCATTTGCTTTTGCCACCGATGCCAAGCCGCAAGTGGCCAACTGGCTGTCTCAAGGTTTGCTAGGGCGGGTTGAACCGGATCAGGCGCAAGTCTGGTATCAGCAACAAACAACGTTGTGGGCAGTGGTGATTTCGCCTTGGGTGCTGGTGCAGGATAAAACTTCATTGGCGCAATCATCGTTGTCACAAACAGCCATGCCACATTAGTTGCTTACGCCTGTTGCAGCTACAATCGTTAGAGCGTCACATTTTGAAAAGGTAATACATGTCGGACACCCGTGGTTTATCCGCCTGGATGAAGTTGCTGGTCAATCAAAAATTGCCATCGATAAACAGTGTGGTGATGGAGGTTTGTCAGCTCAATGACAGCAGCGAAAGCAGTGCTGACGATCTGGCGCAAATTATTTTGCGTGATGCCAATCTAACGTCCAAAGTACTACGTGTCGCAAATACCGTGCATTACAACCGTTCCAGCAAACCGGTGCAAACGGTATCGCGGGCAATCGTGCAGATTGGGTTTATTGAAGTCAAAAACATCACGCTGGCTAGTGTGTTGATTGATAGTTTCCTGTCTGGCAAGCCCAAAACGATGCTGATCCAACGGCTGGCCCGCTCATTTCACGCTGCGGTGCAGGCGCGGGCGATGGTGCCAAAGTTGGACAGCGACCGGCGTGAACAAGTCTTTATTGCGGCGTTATTACGCCAGGTGGCAGATTTGGCGTTGTTAGCCAGTCAGGACAGTGCCGCCGAACAATTTATTATTGAACGTGATTTGTACCCTGAAGATGAACATGCCATTGCGATGAAGTATCTGGGTGTTGGCATCGATACGTTAAATAAAGAACTGATCAAAGAGTGGAAACTAGGTGATTTATTGCTGGACGCGGTGAGTCCGGTGCATAAATCAGGCGCTTTGGCTGGCATCGTCAATTTGGCGGACCAAATCAGCAAGCATATTGAACAAGGCCTGACGTCGCCACAAATGAGCGATCATTGTCAGCAACTGGCGAAAATCTGTCAGCTTGGTTTAGAAGAAAGCCAACAACAAATTCTACTGATGGCCGACGAAGCAGCGGCTATCGCCAGCAGTTATGGTGCAGATAAAATTCTGCCGCAATTGCCAGGTCGTCAGCAAATTCTCGAAGCAACGGCCAAATATGCCGTCACTGACCACGAATTGGTGCGGCATCTGAACTTGTTGTTTAAGTTATTTCAACTGGGCGACAATCTCACCAAGATACTGCATGCGGCCGTGCTGTGTGTGCATGAAGGTGCCGGGCTGGCGCGCGTCAGTCTGATGTTGATGGACTATAAAAGTAAGTCTTTTGAACCACGTTATGTCGCCGGTCGCGACACCCTGTTGTGGCGACAGCAATTAAAAATTGAACTGGATAAACTGTACAAAGGCGAATTGCTGCACGATTTACTGCTGAAACAACAGCCGATTTGGCGACAAAAAAACACGGCTTCACAGCCGCTGGCGGGACTGGAAGTGTTGTTACCAAATGACGGTGATTGTCTGGTGGCTAGTCTCAAAGTGGAAAAACGTATTTTTGCACTGTTTTACGCCGACGCCGCCGGCAGAGCGGTTACCCCACGACAATTCGCTGAATTTCAGTTGGTCGCCAATACGCTGCAATTAATGCTGCAACACAACGAAACAGCAGTCTGAGGGCGGAATTGCTGGTGGATGGCGCTGCGCTTATCCACCCTACGGTTTATTTGAATTTGAATTTGAATTTGAATTTGGCTCTTTGTGGGTGTTTTTATTGAGAGGTTCATATTGTAGATACTCTGTTCCTCGTCAATTTTTAATGTGTATTTCACTGAACAATAATGTTGAGTCGAAGGCTGTCTGGGCCTGCATACAGGCCCAGATACCTGTCAGATATTTACGCATCACCGCACACTGCGCCTGAATTTTCTTTTTGCCACGGCCGGTCAACGCTTCATAAAAAGCTTTGGCTCTGACGTCATGACGCACTGCGCTCATTGCGGGCATATACAAGGCTGCCCGCAGATACACATTGCCAGCTTTGCTCAATCGAGCTGGTTTGTTGACGCTGCTGCCCGACTGCGTATGACGCACATCCAGTCCGGCATAACGACTGACCTGCGGTGATTTCATTGTTGACGGCAACACGCACAGCTCTGCCAGAATGGCGATAGCACTGGTCTCACCAATACCTTTGGCTGCGGTTATGTGACTAAAGTGTGCAGCCAAAGTGGCGTTGCCGGCAATCAGTGCCAGTGCTGCCTGAGTCAGGCGTTTAATACGCCGCTCCAGCTGCTCAATGCCATCCTGCTCATCTTCAATCAGCATCGGCAAGGTCATGCTTTTTGATGTCAGCGCATGCAGGCGATTCTTCGCCTGGGTGCGACTAGCTGTTAACCGGTTGAGCTGTCGGCCAATGTCCCGAAGTCCGAGTAATTCGTCTTGAGGCGCATTCCATAATCGCGGAGACATACACTGTGCAAACTCAGCCAGCAACGCCGCATCTACCGCATCGGTTTTGTTGCCGTTGAGCTTCATCGCCGCAAAGTGATGAAAACTCTTGGGATTAATCACCGACACCGGTAAATTCGCTTTAGCCAATGCCACCGCAAGGTCGAGGTAATAAATCCCGGTCGCTTCCATGACGACCAGCTCAGGAGCAAGCTTTTGCAACTTACGGACAACGGCAGCATGGCCATCAGGCGTTTGACTGAACTGCTCGACTTTATTCGCTTTGCCGTCAATTCTGGCCACAACATCAAAAGTCTTTGCTGCGACATCAATCCCAACAAATCCGCTCATATGCTTCCCCTTTGAATATGAAATAAGTCAGAATAGTCACCGGCTCCCCGACCTCGCACTTGATGCTTCGTTCGACCTTGTGATGCGAAGTCCTTGTTATACAAGGCTTCCTGATACTCTTCGAGTTGAGCAATGAGGCGGGGGGCTACTCTACAAACGAGGTCAGACAATGCTGCCTCTAGGGCGGAACAGCCTACCCGGTAAACTGATAAAATTATTAACTCAATAAGATTCAACATACAAGGGCGGATAAGCGCAGCGCCATCCGCCATGATGTGTATTAACCGATGGTCTAATTGATATATAGGGCGTTGTTGCTGGTGGATGGCGCTTCGCTGATCCACCCTACGGTGGTTTCGGTGGTTTCGGTGGTTTTGGTGGTATTGGGTGGACTGGTAGGGCGGATAAGCGCAGCGCCATCCGCCATGGTGTGAATTAACCGATGGTCTAATTGATATATAGGGCGTTGTTGCTGGTGGATGGCGCTTCGCTGATCCACCCTACGGTTTTTGCCGGTTTTTATGGATCCAGCCAGTTATCGCGAATTTAATCTGCACAACACAGGGACCAATCACAAACCATGAAGCGAATTGGCAGCTGGTACGGCAACTTATTAGGAATAGGCATGATGATGGTGATAACAACAGCAGCCGCTGCCGCAGTCGCTGCCGCAGTCGCTGCCGCAGTCGCTGCGCCAGAGAAACTCGCGCTGGCGCCGTTATTTAGTGATCAGATGGTGTTACAGCGTGAGCAGCCGCTGCCAATTTGGGGGCAGGCAGCGCCGGGCTCGGTGGTCAAGCTTCGTTTGCTGGATGATCAAGGCGCAGCGATTACTTCCGCATCCGGCGAGGTGATGGCTGATGGCAATGGCGACTGGCAAATCAGCTTACCTGCGCTACCGGCGGCTGGGCCTTTGCAATTGGTGGTGACAACCGCCCGGCAACACATAACGCTGAAAGATGTCTGGCTTGGTGATGTGTGGCTGGCATCGGGGCAGTCGAATATGGAATGGCCGCTGAGCGCCCAGACCGAAAACTGGCAACAAGCTGTCAAAGATGCGGCCTATCCGAACATCCGGTTTTTTACGGTGCCCAATCAGATTGCTGCAATACCCCAACGTCAACTACCACTAACCCATTGGGTCGCTGCATCTTTCGAAACTGTGCCAGATTTTTCGGCCATCGGCTGGTATTTTGCCAAACAGAATCACCTGGAAAAAGGGGTTGCGGTGGGTATTATTGATGCCACCTGGGGCGGAACTGTAGCGCAGGCCTGGACGCCTGCCGCAGCTTTGTTGGCGTTGCCGGCGTACCAGCAAGCTGCAACGGAAGTGATTGCTGAGAGTCAGGTTCTGGCAAAAAAAATCAACAGCAATACCCCCAATCAGCAGCCACATTGGCTGCCCGGCGTATTGTTTAATGCCATGATCAAACCGCTGGTGCCTTATGGCATGAAAGGCGTGCTGTGGTATCAGGGCGAAAGTAATGTTGAACAAGCGGCGCATTACCATGCGCTGTTCAGTACATTAATTCAAAGCTGGCGCGACGAGTGGCAACAGCCGCTGCCATTTTTATATGTGCAACTGGCGAGTTATCTGCAGCCAAAAGCTCAGCCCGCAGCCAGCGCGTGGGCGGAACTTCGTGAAGCACAGTTTCAGACACTGCAATTGCCCGGCACTGCGATGGTGGTGACCACCGACTTAGGCGATGCCAATGACATTCACCCGGCACGTAAAAAGCCAGTGGCCGAGCGGTTATGGCTGGCGGCGCGGCGCACGGTATTTGGCGAGGCCATCATCGCCTCTGGCCCGGTGTTCAGCAGCATGCACACCGAAGGGACACAACTACGCCTGCGTTTTGAGCATGTCGGGACCGGGCTTTACAGTAAAGACGGTGCGTTACGTGGTTTTGCCATTGCCGGTAGCGACGGCAAATACCACAACGCCAACGCCAAACTGGAAGGCAATACAGTGCTGCTGTGGAGTGACAAGGTCGCAAAACCGGTGTCGGTGCGCTTTGGCTGGGCCGATTTTACCGACGCTAACCTTTACAATAGCGCTCATTTACCGGCAGTGCCGTTTCGGGCGGGTGAAGCGAAGTAGTTGTTGTTTGAAACTACTTCGATACCATTTTCTGGCGGCTGGTTACTCAACCAGTACGATGTGGCTACTTTTTTCTCCGATGCCACTCTTACCTATACCGCCGCCTCAGTGTGGTAGCTGGCGTGGATGATAGAGTTCAGCGGTGGTTTATGGTAGTTTTTGCCAATAGCTGCACCAGAGTTCAGGGATTTTTCCATTGTTACGTCTTTTTCAAACCGCTTTTTGTTGCATGCTGAGCGGTATCAGCGGGTTGGCGTTGGCTGTGCCGCCAGAACTGCATCAGTTACATGAACAGGTAAACGTGGCCCGCCAGCAAGGAAAGATGGACGAAGCTGACCAATTAGCCCGCGATTATCTGGCATTTGCCAACCAGCAACCCGACGTTGCCGTGAAGGGCAAGGCCTATTTTAGCCTTGGTCAAAATGCCATGGCGCGAAATAACTACCCGGAAGCTAAAAAGCATTTAGAGCAGGCGATCAGCCTGTTTCGAAGTACCTCCCAACCAACTCTACTGGCTGATGCTTTCCGTCAATTGGGTTTGACCTATCGTTACCAAACCGATTACACCGACGCCCTCAAATACCTGTATCAAGCGATGCGTATTTATAAAACTGAAAAAAATCTCCATGCAATTGCGTCCACCTACGGCAGTATTGGCGCCACGCTGGAAAAAATGGGGCAGTACGAAGCGGCGTTGCAAGCCCATCAGCAAGCGCTGCAACTGCACAAACAATTAAGCAATCAAGCAGGCATCGCTTCGGCTATTTACAATCTCGGTGATTTAAACCGGACACTCGGTGACCAGCAAAAAGCCCTGAATTATTTTCTGCAGTCGCTGGCGTTGGATCTTGCCAGTGGCGATCCGAGGGACATTGCTTACAGCCATAATAAGCTTGGATATCTGTATAGCGAATCCGGAGAATTCAGTCTGGCAGCTACGCATTTAAAGCAGGCATTAACGCTGTTTGAACAAGTTGCGGCACCAAGGGATGCCGACTGGACCCGTACTATTATGGCCAAACTGGCCATGGAGCAGGGCGACTATCCACAAGCCCAACAACTGCTGGATGGCGTGATCAAAAGAGCGACCAGCCAGGGCTACAAAAGTTTGCTGGTGGATGCGTATAAACTAGCAGCGCCACTGGCAATAAAACAAGGCGATTATCAAGCCGCCCATCGATATATTGAAGCTGGGGTGTTGCAGGCACGGCAGAATCGTGAACTGGCCGATGAGGCGCAGATGGAAAAACAACGGGCTGAGGTGTTGATTGTACAAGATCGAGTCCGCGAGGCGCTGGCGGCGTTGCAGCATCAAAACAAGCTCGAGGCAGAAGTTTTTAATACCAAACGGGTGGCGGCCATTGGCTCGATGCAGGCACAGGTGGATTTCACCCGCCAGCAACATCAAATCGAGCTCCTGGAGCAACAACAACGACTGCAACAAGCCGTACAAACATCGGCATTGGAACAACACCGACTGGAGCGAAACTTCTGGATTTTAGGGCTCGCCACCACCTTTGCCTTGATATTTATGTTGTACCACCGACGCCAGCAAAAGCGTCAGACCCTGGTACTGTCGGCGCAAGTTGCCGCCAGAACGGCTGAGTTGCATCAAAAAAATGCAGAACTGCAGGCGGCCTATCAACAACTGGAAACCATTAGCCTTACTGATAAATTGACCGGGCTTTACAACCGCCATTTCATCGAAAGCCACATCGACAGTGAACTCGAGCATTGCTTGCGCTTGTATCAAGACTGGCAAGCAGGGATCACCAGCAAACCCGAACACGCAGATATGGCGGTGTTGTTAATTGATTTGGACCGGTTCAAGCAACTCAATGACAACTACGGCCACAACGCGGGTGACGAGGTGTTACAGCAGCTCAAACACAATATGCAGCAGGTTTTTCGCCAGTCCGATTATTTAGTGCGTTGGGGTGGCGAAGAGTTTGTGGTGGTGGTCAGGTTTATTGAGCGGGCTGATGTTCAAGCGTTGGCACAACGGTTTATTGAGTCCGTGCAACAAACACCTTTTGTCGTCACCGGCCAGCCACCGATCCCTGTCACCTGCTCAGTGGGTTATGTCTGTTATCCGCTTGTTGCAAACCAGCACAATTGCCAATGGCCAGAATTGTTGAAGTTGGCCGATTTATGTCTGTATGCGGCAAAAAACTCCGGGCGCAATGGTTGGATTGGGATGCAGGACTATGCGGTCGATTTACCCGTGCCACCCCTACAGCTATCAGCACAAGACATGCAGGATTTTCACCGGCAAAGCTTCATCAATTTACAGCATTCATTCAGCGGTGAGCTGCATTGGCAAAAGCCTTAGTCGTTCTCCTTTCTGCCCGCCATTGCTACCTTTGTACCAACCCCATTGACAACGCCACCCATCACCGCAAGCAGATGGCACTCGGTGATTGGCGGGATCGGCATGTCCAACTCTGCGACTTCACTTGAACCCGGGATCAGCAGCGCCGATTCGTGCGCTTAACTTCGTGCCGATTTGCCTAAAAATCTGATGACGTTTGATAAAACGATGATATCGCGTGGTATCTGTCGAAAATGCCTGCGTCGTGCTCTACCTTTTCACTGAATTTTGTCTCCGCTTAAGGTAATCACTTTAGTTAATCAATGAAAGTAATCACTGAAAGTAAGCAAGGTTAGCTGGATGGAAGTGCAAAGCTAACCAACGTTCGTCAACAGCCAACAAAGGAAGCATGTTATGGCTTTGTGTATCCACCCTTCAGTCGGCGTCGCCCGGCTGGGTAATAGTCCTGAACAGTTTTATCTGGCGCCAGATCACATCGGCCAACTGCCGTTTGAAGCCGATAGTTATGGCAACCCGCTGGGCACGGTGCAGACTTTTAAAGATGGTGTCGGCCGGGTGCGGCGACAGGGGCAGCCGTTTCGGATCTTTGCCGAAGATGGTGCTGAGCTAACCCTCAATAGTGCCAATGTCCAATCGATCCAATGGACAGTGCATTTGGCCAATAAAAAAGCGGCCTGGTATCAGTACAGCGAGTTAAAAGGCAACTTGTTGTATGGGCCACAAAACAGTTATCCGAACCGGCAGGTGCCGTTTCGCAATCCGAATCAAACCTCGCCGCAAGACCGCCAAAAACTGATAGTGGACCCGGGCCCTCGCACCATTAGCGGCGCGCGGCAGAGCATTGGTTTTGACCAGGGCAATGCGCCCCAGGGTTATCCGGTGTCATATCCGCCAAGCACCGTCACCTATGGCACTGCGGTGACTACTTTAGGCGATTTACTGACCGATGATGCCGGTCGGTTAGTGGTTTTGGGCGGTTATGGCCACGCTGGTGGTGATGAGCCGTTAACCAGTTATGGTGGCTCCAACACCTGGCATGATGATATTTCCGATGGTCCGGTGTATTGCACCGTGACTTTCAATGATGGCAGCAGTGAGCAATTACAGGCGTGGGTGGTGGTTGGCTCGCCCGATTTTGCGCCGCAGATTGTGAATATTTCGACTTTGTCAGACACCATGTTTGATGTGGGGGTGCGTTTTTACAATTTAGTACCGCAGCTGTGCCTGAATGGGGAATTTAACCCGGCTTACCGCGCCAATTATCAGCGGGATATTCAGCCCATCATCGACCGGCTGAGCCGCTATCAATGGGTTGCCAATGTGCAGGCGATGTCGGCATTTAACAGTCGCCAGTTTGATTATGCTGACAACAGCGACGCCAATAAAAGCAACCGCGAAAATTATTTTTCGTATTTTCGGGGGCTCAGTAAAGAGGGCGATCCGTCGCCTGATCAATCACAACAAGTGCTGTTTAAAGATAATTTCCCAATGTTGCCGCTGAATTCCGGCAGTAATTCGGTCAGTAACGATTTGATCATGAAATTTCTGGCGTTGGATGCCACCCAGCAGTTTTTGTTAAGCCAATGGGCGGCCGGTTGTTTTGATGCCGATTGCCACGCCGAACCTTATCCGGTGCATGCGCTGGATCAGGGCAGTGTTGGCAATTGTGTCGGCTTGCCGATGTGTCCGGGGATTGAAGTGACCTGGAGTATGCAAAACCCCAACATTTATGCCGCGCCTTATCGGATCTCCGATCAAAGAGGCCCAAATGGTTATAACAGTACTGGTTTAACGCCCTCAAGGGATGAATGTGAAGGCGGCGGTTGTGAGCCTGGTGATTTGACCAAGCGGATGGCGTGTCCATGGCAAGCAGACTTTTTCCAATGTACCGTGCAAACCGTTAATTTCACCGTGCCGGAAGTGAATAAAAATGACGGGACGCCGTTACCACCCACCTATTATGCCTATTGGTGGCCACCACAAAGTCCATGGGATGTGTTAACCGGCGATGTCACTGCCGCAGGACAGGCCGCTTCCCATTTACCTGCGGGCCAGCAGATGAATTACGCCCGTGGCGTGAATACCTTTGTGCAGATGGTCGAGCATTGGTCAGCACTGGCGTTTATCCGGGATCAAAATAGTCAGGATGCGGCGTACCCGTACTTTGTTGAAACCGAACGCAATCATGAGATTTTCTCGTATAAAGAAGTGGGTGTGGGCACCATCAGCGGCAATCCTGATGATAATGAAACCACTATCCCGGTGTTTTATATTGAGCAAAACCCCCAGGTGGTGAAAGGCAAAAGTGCCAGAGCGACCCAGATGGTCAAAGCTCTGGAGCAACGCGCCTTTAAACCTATTGCTGTCGCCAAGGCTGGGTTAGGTTTACCACGCTCTGGCACCAGAGCCCGGCGGTAATCGGCATGATGGTTGTGAATACAGATGTAGTGATTGTAGGCGCAGGTCCGGCAGGGGCCTGCGCCGCCCTAAGTTTATTAACGTATTCAACACTTAAGGTGGTGGTGCTGGAGCAATCCGATTTTAGTCAGCCGCGGGTGGGTGAACATGTGTCAGACAGTTTATTTTCGCTGTTGGCGTATTTGAAGCTAACCAAAGCCGATTTTCCGACGCATTGCTTTATGCCATGTTATGGCGATACCGCTTACTGGGGTTCGGATTTGCCGCGGGTGCGGGATGCGATATTCAGTAGCGAAAATGCCAGTGTGCAGCTGGATCGGGAAGCCTTTGATTTCACCTTGATTGAGCAAATTGTGACCCGTGGGGGCAGCGTTTATCCACGTACTCACTGCACTGTTACGAAGAGCTGTGTGACTAAGAGCACTGTTACGAAGGGCGCTGCCGATGCGGCGGCTAACTGGATTTTGCAGTGCACGCACCCGGAGCAATCACCTTTTCAAATCAACGCCCGCTATGTGATCGACGCCTCCGGGCGCAGTAGTAGCTGGAGTCGTCAGCTTGGCGGGCAACTGCATAAACTGGATCAACTGATGGGCGCAGGGCGGTTTTTTGCGCTGCCTGACACTTCACTGAAAGGAGCTTCACAAACAGGAACTTCACAGCCGGAACGGCCACAACAGCAAATTATTGAAAGTTGTGAGCACGGCTGGTGGTATGGCGCCCTGTTACCCAACCAGCACTATGTGGCCACTTTTTTCTCCGATGCCGATATCATCAGTAAACTGCGACTGAATCAGCATCAGCATTGGCAGCAACTGTTGCAGCAAACAACTCATCTAAAACATGCAGTTGCAGATGCTCAGGCCTTGTCGGCGCACCCCTGGGTTCGTAACGCAGCCAGTCAGTACAGCGACGTCAGTCAGATTGAACATTTTATCGCAATCGGCGATGCGGCTTGTGCGTTTGATCCCATTTCGTCGATGGGACTGGGTTTTGCGATTTCATCAGCTTGTCATGCCGCCAGGTTGGTGATCAACGAATTGGCAGCAGCACCTCCACCGCCAGATCGCGACAGCGCATCAACAAACCACCCTCCGGCCAAACAGCTATACCAGCATGATTTGCATCAGCATTTTTCCGGCTATCAGACATTGCGCCAGAGTTTTTATCGCGCTGAAGCCCGGTGGTCGAACGCACCGTTTTGGCAACGGCGGCAGTCGGGGTAAACGTCTATTGAGCAAAGCAGGGCTGGACAAATTGATCACCGCAGTGACTTCTCATAAATACACTTTGTGTTAACGTGTTGAATAAGCTTTAAATAAAAGCGCATTTGCATTTGCATCTGCAACAAGGATGATTGGTAGTCATTTTCTGAGATATGTTCTCTTTTGAAATTGCCGCCCTGGAAAAAATGAGAATAATCAATGAATAAACTAATTTTTGGCCTTTTAGCTTTTTTATCACTTCCTGCTGTAGCTACCGGCAAAATAGCCAACGATGCTGAACTAGGCACCTTGATGATGAGTTTTTTCAGAACCAATGATGTTGAGCAAGTTTCTGAAATGATTCGGTATTTAGGCGATTCTGAAATGATTCGGCAGGAAAGCTCAATCCCAATTGTCGTGATGTCGTTAAGTTGTCTGACAGAGCGCCATCCAGCTAAAAAAGCCGAGTGGTTACAAATAGCCAATGGTCTGGACGAAAAAATTAAAACGCGGGTGGTTAATGCAATTACCAACGATCCAGCAACAATCCTGCAGCAAGTGCAGCTTTCACCATCAAAAAACGACATGAATTGGGGCTGCTTCTTCGCTGGGGGTGGAGATGCCTATGTCATCAATATTCTGGATATGCTCAGTTATCTTGATGAAAGAAAAGATCTGAATCTGTATATGACAGCCATTTCTGCACTGTGGTCTGTGGCCAGTAACGCCCGAACCTATCCCGAAGTTGCATTGATTGTGAAAGCCTGGTCAGGCAAACAGGGCGATCGCGGACAGCGGCTTTATCACGACATCATGCACAAGCCGATCGGACAATTTAAAGAAGAAACTGTGGCTGTACTCAAGGCGCAAAAAGCAGCCGGTATTTGGTAATTTAAATTTAACTCTTGGCTGAAATTGTGTTTTTTAAGGCCCATAAAGTTCGTGTAATGAGCTGCAATGAAGCCTCAAACCAAGCAAAACAGGCCTGTAGATGAATTTACTTTTCATTTGTAGTGAAAACCGCCTGCGTAGCCCGACCGGCGAGGCGGTTTTTTCTAAATATCCCGGCTTCAGCGCGATTGGCTGCGGCACCAATACCGATGCCGAAACCCCGGTCAGCGGCGACCTGATTGAATGGGCCGATATCATTTTTGTGATGGAGAAAACCCATCGCAACAAAGTGGCGAAAAAATTCAAGCCGCTGCTGGCTGGTAAAAAGCTGGTGTGCCTTGATATACCTGATAATTATGATTGTATGGATCCTGAATTGATTAGGTTGTTGGAAGTGAGGGTTGCTATGCATGTGCGGTTTCGGTGAGGAACGTTTATTCGCATCGTACTTATGTGGTTGTTTTAATCTTAGAAATTGACTGCCGAGGTGCACATTGGAATTTATAAAAACGGTTTTTATTGTCTTGTTCTTGTTTAATGCTTCTTACGCACTTGCCTGCAGCTGTAGCAATTTAAGTATTGGTGAACGGGTGGTCAGTTCTGACATTGTTGTTGTGGGTGAAGTTTTAGAAAGCCAAAAAGTCTGTCTGGAAACAATCGGGGAGCACTGTTCCGGTCCTATTGTGTTTTATGTTCAAAATACCGATCTGTTAAAAAGTGAGGGTTGGCAAGCGACAGAATCAAAATCATTACGTAAATCTACGTTTATTAGCGATTTCGGGAATTGCACCTTATTTCCGCAAAAAGGTGAGAAATGGCTGTTATTCGGTAAGCTTGTCGCTGGAACGTTAGACACTTACACAACCAGTGTTTGTTCTCGAAATAGGAAAATGGATGGCTCAGGTGAAATACCTCAGATTAAACAAATAAAGACTTTTATGAAGCTTTACCAAGACAATCAGGTGTTAAACAAACACAGCGAGAAGGAGTTCAATAACTAGTGCTTAGCTTTTCCGGCATCTGATACGGCGATTTTCTTCCGTAAAGTTTTGCGATTGCTAAGTCTGAAAATCAGTTTATGTCATAGGTTTTACCGCCGGTCATGACCAAGTGGGCGATGGCGCTCCGCTTATGCGCCCCTACATTTTTCAAAGATTAGAAGCTAATTCTGCCCATGGCGCTGAACGGAATCTCAATAAAGCTGGCCTTTTGGCAACTACCAAAATCAATCCCTCCGCAACCAACCCGCAACCAACCCGCAATACTAAACCGCTCAAATTTAGCAGGCAGTACCTGACGCTATGGGAATTACAAAAAATTGCAGTTGTGAAGAAATCGTATTGAAGAATTCGCTATATTAGCCTTTAATGGATGAGCATTAAAAATGCAACATTACAATAAGATAGTTAATAAAAAGGGAACATAATGAAACATTCCAACTACCTGCTTGGCACCCTACTAGTGGCCGGGTTGTTTAGCACTCAGGCGCTGGCTGATGGCATTCGTGCCAGTCTGGCGTTAAGCAAAACCAACTTTACCTCTGCCGAAGACATTAAGGTGCAGGTTACCCTGACGAACGAAGAAGCAATACCGGTACGCGTATTAAAATGGTACACCCCGGCTGACGGTGTGGAAGAAGCCTTGTTTAAAGTATCGGTGAACGGTGTTGAAACCGATTACCTGGGCGCTCACTATAAAAGACCGGCAGCACAACAAAAAGACTATATTCAGCTGAAAAGTGGCCAGAGTGTCAGTTACGAAGTGGAATTGTCTTCTCTGTATGATTTAAGCAAAACTGGTCAATATGAAATTAGCTATCACGCTGAATCTTATACCTTATTCACAAACAATCCAGGACAGGATAAAAAGTTGGCCCGCCTTGGGATCAGCGGTATTAGTTCATCTTCGGTGAGCTTTTATCTGGAAGCCAAACAAGGGGGTATCGTGACCACAGCCAAACCAGGTGATGGTGGTACGACGGTTGACGGTGTGACCTTTACTGGTCGTTGCAGCAACACCCAACAAACCTCTATTCTGGCCGGTTTGACTGCCGCCAAAACGATGTCAGCGAATGCCAAAAGTTACCTGACCAGCTACGCCAGCCCAAGCAGCTCCGTGCGTTATAAAACCTGGTTTGGCAATTATGACGTCAGCCGCTGGAGCACCGTCAAAACGAACTTTAGCAGCATCGACAGTGCACTCAATACGCAGCCGCTGACCTTTGATTGCAGCTGTAAAAAGTCTTATTTTGCCTATGTGTATCCAACTCAGCCGTACAAGATGTATATGTGTAATGCCTTCTGGAGTGCGCCTACTAACGGCACCGACTCAAAAGGCGGCACCATAGTGCATGAAATGAGTCACTTTAACGTGGTGGCAGGCACTGATGATCTGGCATACGGTCACAGCGCTGCCAAGTCGCTGGCCATCAGCAATCCGGCCCAGGCCATTCAGAATGCTGACAGTCACGAATATTTTGCTGAAAATACCCCGGCACAAAACTAAGCCACATTGCGTGGTTCGCTAAGCTGGTGAAAAAACACACAACGGGTTATGGTAGTTCCAACTGCGATCACCCGTTTTTTCAGATGCAAAAAATCCTGTTTATTTTTCTGCTGTTGCAGGGAGTATTTATGTCAGTGCCCGGCGATGCGGCTACCACAGAACTGATGCAATGTGACATCAGTCCCACTGATACGCCCTGGCAACTCAAAGTACAGTTGACCAATCGGCAGCAGCAGCCTGTTGTGATCCTACGCAGGCATAGCCCACTTGATGCCTGGTTCAGTGAATTTTTACAGATCAGCCAACAAGACCAAAGATTGCTTTATCAGGGTGCTAAAGCCAAAAGGGGTGAACCTGGCGAGGAAGATTTACTGTTGTTATTACCAGGTCAACAGCACACTGAACTGCTTGATCTGACACAGGCTTATCAACTTAGCGCCATGCCCGCTCTGGTGCAGTTTTTGCCTTTTGCGCTGATGTTGCATCCGGCTGGGCAGCCATTACAGTGGCAACCGGCAAAACAGCTGTGGTTGCAATGCCCGCAGATACAGCTATCGGCAGTTGGTACTGCTACCAGCAAAATCAATCCTTCCTAAACCAACCGGCAATACTAAACCGCTCAAACTCTGCCAGTAGTACCTGATGCGGAAAACGTTCACTCTCGAACGTCACTAACAAGCCAGCTTGCGGCAGAACCCGCGTGAGCTCAAATTCGTTTTCGTCATAAATCACCAGTTCGCCGCCGCTTGGCACATCGTTGAGATACAACACTGTGGTGAGTACGCGGTTGGAGCGGCCGCGAAAGGCGTCAAGATGAGTTTGGTAGAAGTCGCCGCGTTGGTAGCGGGCGAAATGGCACTCGTGGTGGGTGAGGCCGAAGAAACATTGGCGGTTCATTTGCTGTTGCAGTTGCAGCATTAAGGCGAGGTAGTCTTGTTGCGCTTGAGTGGATCCGTCGAGCCAGGCGGTGTGGTCGCGGCGGATGTCGCTGTTTTGCTGTAGTTGTCCGGCACGGCCGACGCCGGCTGCGCTGAGATCGGTGTTTTGTTGCACTTCGGTAAGGAGCGCCTGGCATAAATCTGCCGGGATGGCTTGCGGCAGGATCGCTAAGCCTTGTTGGTAAAAGTCCGGCATGATGAGGTCGACCCAGTTGAGCTTTGTTTGCCAATCGATTGGGGTTGGCCAATTCGTGGGAAAGGATGCAGACATACAGAAGACTCAATACAAAGTGCCGGGGACAGCGCTTTGTACTGAGTTTGGGTGGGAGTGTCAAGTTATGGGGTTTTAGATGGTTGTTGCTTGGCTTGGCGCACTACCGCTGCCGCGGTGAGTGACGCCCTACGATCCGCTTGATGGGTAAAACCTTGGAATGTGTTTGTATCGATAGTAGGGCGCGACTCAGCCGCAGGCTAGTCCGCCGGATAGTGCATTTCATTTGGATATATTGCTAACAATAAGTCCGGCGCACTACCGCTTGCGCGGTGAGTGACGCCCTACTTTTTTACTACTTCTGTGTCACGCCGCCAACAACTGTCGCAGCCAGGGTCGTAACGCCTGCAATAGTTGCTGGCGATCGAGCTGGGGGTGCAGCACCGCGCGGACCAGCAGGCCGTTGTAGACGGACGCGAGCAGTTCGATGCGGGCGTCGACTTCTGCGTCGGGTAGGGTGCGCAAGCTGCCTTGCGGGCCTGCCAGTAACAGTTTAAGTTGTGCGCGCATGCTGTCGTCGGCGTGGCGTAATAAGGTGGCGACTTTATCGTTGCGGGCGGCTTCGGACAGCATTTCCAGCTGCAGGGCGGCGTAGGCCGGATTGAGGTTTTTCTCCACGCCATAATCGGCGCCATCCACCATCGCTTGTACCAAATCGCCATCACACTCGGCAAAACCGGCCAGCAATGAAAACAGATCCGCCATATTTTGCTCGATAATAGCGGCAATAATGGCTTCTTTACCGTCGAAATAATTGTAAATATGGCCTGGGCTCATGCCAGCGGTTTTCGAAATTTCGGCCATCCCGGCGCCGTGATAACCGCGGCGACGAAAACAATCGGCGGCGGCGGTTAACACTTGCTCCCGCCTGGCTTGCGCCAGGGCAGGGTCCTGATGTTTTTTAGTTTTTATCGTCATCATGTACTCCGATACCTTCGATTATACCCAAAATCATTGATGATGCGGGTAGGCGGCAACTGCACGAATCCCCAGGAGCTTAGGACACCTAAGTGACTGGGGTGAGTAAAGGCGGCCAACACCCCCGCATCTTCAAGGATGAAGGGGAGAAGCTTGAACTGGTTTGGCAAACTTCCCAATCAGTACATAAAACAGCGGCACAAACAACACGGCCAGCACGGCGGACGCCAGCATCCCGCCAATCACGCTGATGCCCAGCGCATTTTGCGCGCCAGAGCCTGCGCTGGAAGCAATCGCCAGTGGCAATACGCCAAAGATAAAGGCCAATGACGTCATCAGGATTGGCCGTAACCGCAGGCGAATGGCTTCGATTGCAGCATCTTTGAGCGCCATGCCTTGTTCAAAACGGCCTTTGGCGAACTCGACAATTAAAATGGCGTTTTTCGCCGCCAGGCCCATGGTGGTCAGTAACCCCACCTGGAAATAAATGTCGTTGGATAAACTGGCGCTGGTGGCGGCAACCAAAGCACCAAAGATCCCCAGTGGCACCACCGCCATCACGGCTGCCGGTACCGACCAGCTTTCGTATAAGGCCGCCAGACACAAGAACACCACCAACAAACTAATGGCGTACAGCATTGGCGCCTGATCGCCGGTCATCCGCTCCTGATACGACATACCGGTCCACTCGGATCCGACGCCGTTTGGCAGTTTTGCAACTAACTCTTCCATCGCCAGCATGGCATCACCGGTACTAAAACCTGGCGCGGCCATGCCCTGAATTTCCATTGAACTTAAGCCGTTATAACGTTCCAATCGCGGCGAGCCATAGCTCCAATGCGCGCTGGCGAAGGCCGAAAATGGCACCATCTCAGCGGTTTTATTGCGCACATACCACTGCTGAATATCTTCCGGCACCATCCGGCTTGGCGCTTCGCCTTGTACAAAGACTTTTTTCACCCGGCCTTTATCAATAAAATCATTGACATAAGTAGCGCCCCAGCCGGTTTGAATGGTCTGGTTGATATCGGCCTGACTGACACCCAACGCTCCGGCTTTGGCTAAATCAATATCCAGTTTCAGCTCGGGTGTATCTTCCTGACCATTTGGCCGCACTGCCATCAGGCGTTTGTCTTGCGCTGCCATGCCCAGTAACTGGTTACGCGTCGCTAATAAACCGTCGTGACCAATATTGGCGCGGTCTTGCAGGTGCAGGTTAAAACCGTTGGCAGTACCGAGTTCCACCACTGCTGGCGGGGCAAAGGCAAACACCATCGCATCTTTGATCTGACTAAAGCGGCCCATCGCTTTACCGGCCACGGCTTTGACTGATAAATCATCGCGTTGGCGTTCATCCCAATGCTTCAGGTTCACAAAGCCAATAGCCGCGTTCTGGCCCTGACCGGCGAAACTAAAACCTGCCACCGAAAATACTGATTTCACCGCTTCTTTTTGGTCAACCAGGAAATGCTGTTCGACCTGTTTAATCACTTCCAGCGTGCGCTGCTGCGTCGCGCCCGTCGGCAGGATGATTTGGTTAAACAAAATGCCCTGATCTTCATCCGGTAAAAAGGCTGAGGGTAAGCGCATCATTAGCAGCACCATGCCACCGACAATCAACGCATAAGCCAATAAATAACGTTTTGGCTGGCGGATCATCCGGCTGGCAATCGACTGCGTGGCGTTATTACCAGCTTCAAAACCGCGGTTAAAACCAGCGAAAAATTTACCCAACCAGCCGCCACCGTTGTGGCCAGACGGTTTTAATAACGTCGCGCAAAGGGCAGGGGTCAGGATTAACGCCACCAGCACCGACAACGCCATCGCCGATACTAAGGTAATCGAGAATTGACGGTAAATAACGCCGGTGGATCCGCCGAAAAATGCCATCGGCACAAAGACCGCTGACAGCACCAGCGCGATACCGACTAAAGCACCGGTAATTTCGTCCATCGATTTACGGGTTGCATCGCGGGCGGATAAACCTTCTTCGGTCATCACCCGTTCGACGTTTTCAACGACGACTATGGCATCATCGACCAGCAAACCTATCGCCAGCACCATCGCAAACATGGTCAGGGTGTTGATGGAATAACCAAAGATGGAGAGCACAGCAAAAGTACCGAGCAATACTACTGGCACCGCGATGGTTGGAATTAAGGTGGCGCGGAAATTCTGTAAAAACAGATACATCACCAAAAACACCAGCACGATGGCTTCAAGCAGGGTTTTCACTACTTTTTCAATCGAGATTTTCACAAAAGGCGTGGTGTCATAAGGCACCACCGCCTGTAAACCGGCCGGAAAATACGGGCGCATGGTTTCAATGGCGGCTTTGACGCCATCGGCGGTCGATAAAGCATTGGCACCGGCGGCTAATTTCACACCTAAACCGGTGGCTGGTTTGCCATTGTAACGCGCTGAAATCTGGTAACTTTCGCCACCAAGTTCAATCCGCGCCACATTGGATAATCTTACGGCCGAGCCGTCGCTGTTAATCCGCAGCAGAATATTGCCAAACTGTTCGGTGGTTTGCAGCCGGCTTTGTGCGGTAATAGACGCATTCATTTGCTGGCCGCTAATCGCCGGTAAACCACCCAACTGACCGGCCGACACCTGGGCATTTTGCGCCACAATCGCCGCGCTGATATCCGATGGCATCAGTTTATAGTTGGCGAGTTTCGCCGGGTCTAACCAAATGCGCATGGCGTATTGACTGCCGAACATTTGAATTTCACCGACACCTTCGACCCGTGCCAGCACGTCTTGCACATTGGCGCTGACATAGTCGCCAATGTCGATATTGCTCATCGAACCATCTTCAGACACAAAACCCATCACCATCAGGAAGTTACGTGCCGATTTAGCCACTTGCACGCCCTGGCGCTGCACTTCTTGTGGCAATAACGGTGTGGCCAACGCCAGTTTATTCTGCACCTGCACCTGCGCGATATCAGGGTTGGTATCGGCGCTAAAGGTCAGCGTAATAGTGGCGGTGCCGCTTGATTCAGAGGTCGCCGACATATACAGCAGGCCGTCGAGGCCTTTCATTTTTTGCTCGATCACCTGAGTGACACTGTCTTCCAGCGTGCGGGCAGAGGCGCCAGGATAGCTGGCGGTAATGCTGATGGCTGGTGGCGCGATCGACGGATATTGCGCAATCGGCAAGCCGTTGATGGCAAGCACCCCGGCCAGCATGATCACAATGGCAATGACCCAGGCGAAAATCGGCCGGTCGATAAAAAATCGGCTCATGGATTGTCTCCTGTGGCTGCATTAACGGGCACTGTTTTAAAAGGCACGGCTTTGACAGCCGCGCCAGGCCGGACTTTTTGCAGTCCTTCGACAATCAGTTGATCGCCAGCGGCTAAACCTGATTCAACCAGCCATTGATCACCTACAGTCCGGCTCGCTTTCACCAACCGCGGCTCCACAGTTCCGGCAGCATTCACCACCAGCGCCGTGGCTTCACCTTTGGCATTGCGGCTAATACCGCGTTGTGGCGCCAGAATGGCGGCGGTGTTGATACCGGTTTCCAGCGTTGCCCGCACGTACATGCCTGGCAGTAACAACTGATCCGGGTTGGCAAATTCAGCGCGCAGCACCACAGAGCCAGTGCTGGCATCCACGCTCACTTCGCTAAACTGCAAGGTGCCTTTGTGTTGATAAGTCCTGCCATCTTCGAGCGTCAGGCTAACGGCAGTACCGGCGGCACCCAACGCACCACTGGCCAGTGCTTGTTTTAGTTTTAACAGTTCAGCACTGGATTGCGTCACTTCAACATAAATCGGGTCCAGCTGTTGTACGACTGCCAAAGCCTGCGCCTGATTGGCACTGACCAGCGCACCGGCGGTGACCGCTGATTTGCCAATGCGGCCGCTAATCGGCGCAGTCACTTTGCTGTAATCGAGCTGAATTTGTGCACTTTGCAGCTGCGCTTTGGCGGCGAGCACATCAGCCTTAGCTTGTTCATGCTGGGCGGCGACTTCGTCAAAATCCTGTTGGCTAATCAGCCGCTGTCCGATCATTTTCTGGTAGCGACTGGCCTTAGCAGCCGCTTGTTGCAAATTGGCATTGGCCCGCGCTAAAGAAGCTGCAGCGCTTTGTTTGGCGGCGGCAAAAGTGGCCGGGTCAATTTGGTATAAGGTGTCGCCGGCTTTCACTTCAGCGCCTTCAGTGAATAAGCGTTTGAGAATAATACCGCCGACTTGCGGCCGGATCTCTGCCAGTTGCCAGGCGACAGTGCGGCCCGGTAATTCGGTATTTAAGGTGATTTGTTGCGGCGCTAACGTCACCACACCCACTTCTATCGGTGCTGGTGCCGCGCCTTTTGCCGTACCATTTGCTGCACCATTTGCTGCACCATTTGCCGAATTTGGCGCCACTGCTTCAGAGCAAGCCTGCAGCAAAAAAACGCCAAGCAGCGCAGCAGCCATCGGTTTGAGCAATGCTCTTGGCTTTTGGAAAAGGGAATTTGACGATGACATAACAAGGCTCCAGCTTTAGAATGAACGATCATTCTACGTTTTGAGGCTTAAATGAGCAAGCGCTTTCTTAGGGACGTGGCCGCGGCAATTGGTGGTTTGGTCGTAGGGAAGGGCTCTTACTTTTTTTGCGGACAATCTTTTATGCTTACTTCAAATCACCCTTCGGCGCACTACCGCTCACGCGGTGAGTGACGCCCTACGGTTTTTTGTTTTTTAAATTAAAACAATATATTAAGCGTGATTTTTAGCGTGGGCGCACTACCGCTCACGCGGTGAGTGACGCCCTACGGTTTTTTGTTTTTTAAATTAAAACAATATATTAAGCGTGATTT